>ERZ773195.2510-NODE-2510-length-11528-cov-3.133095_pt1 | contig 11528 bp, 8 predicted proteins | sample MGYA00580530_ERZ773195 | MGnify/ENA primary metagenome ERZ773195 (study PRJEB29015, sample SAMEA2737751) | human gut metagenome | biome: human gut; feature: human-associated habitat; material: faeces | place: China | collected 2012 ...
AATTCTACAGTAAATGGAAAGCTATTGAATGCATGGAAAATGGCGAAATCGTCATCATGTCGGCAGGAACCGGGAATCCGTTTTTTACTACCGACACCGGCTCATCGCTTCGCGGTATCGAGATAGAAGCAGACGTCATGTTGAAAGGTACTCGCGTAGACGGTATCTATACTGCCGACCCGGAGAAAGATCCTACGGCAACCAAGTTCCACGACATCACTTACGATGAAGTGCTGAAACGAGGACTGAAAGTGATGGACTTGACAGCTACTTGTATGTGTAAGGAGAATAATCTGCCGATCGTAGTATTCGATATGGATACAGTAGGCAACCTGAAAAAAGTGATTACCGGAGAAGAAATCGGTACATTGGTACACAATTAACTTCATAAACTATACTTATTATCAACGGGTTAACAAGTAGATGGAATACTTCTACCTGTTAACCCGTTCTTCATTCTTCATCTTTCGCGTTCTACTTTGTTCGCCTTCTTTTTCTTACAGCAGACCTTTTATCATCAATAGCCCCGATAATCGGTATTACTACTCTCAGATATGGAAATGGACTTTCCCTCGAACGGCGTATGAGCATGGATATAATACCTAACCTATCCTCTAGCCTTTACTATCTTTATTTCTTGCGTTTTATCAACATAATCACCGAATTCGATTCTTCATTCAGTCCGGCAGCAATTTCTTTTAGCTTACCTTTCAGTTCTCCTTTTTCGTTTGCCTCGACAAGGTCTGAAGCATTTAAAGCACGACAGGTTACAATTTCTTCATCTACAGATTTTTCGGGTTGCTGTCCCAATGCAACCCGGTGTTTATTAGAAAAGTCATCATTATATACGGTATATTGAAATATTGCTTTTTCCTGTTTATCATACACTAAATCATTGGTCGGGAAACCTCTCCCCTTTTCAAAATTAAACTTCTTATCAAGAGTTTGCATAAAATAATACCGATCAGTGATAATGGTCGGAAAAAGAAATACTTTAGGATCCATAGAATGAATGGAAGGAGTCCGTACAATAAATGGACTGAGAGTGCCATCCGGTAAGTAATTGTATATTGTGTCAGATGATGTTTTCGTCAGCAGACAATTACCATCATGCGGGGTTATCAGAAAAAAACCTGGAGTCACTATCGCCTCATCTTTCGTCACAACCGGTGTCTCGAGTTCTTTGAAAGGAATTTGAATTTTTCGTGTAACACTTCCGTCTTTCTTGGAAATAAGTACATGGCATGATTCGTCGGTTTCTATCAATGGCAAATAACTTTTATAACCAATCAGATGATCCCGGTCATAGTCCGATAAAAACTCATAATAGCAGGTATCTGGAAATGGGAGACTTCTATTGAACTCTCCATATAAGTCATATACCAATATTTTCCTTGCAGGATAATCTACAACAAACATTTCGTTATTATCTTCATCCAGAACAATAGACGTAATATGCGAATATTCTTCACCACTTTGTCCCAAACGGTTAATCTTCCGTAACCCTTTACCAGTAGCCCTGTCAAACACAAAAATATTACCATCCATAATTCTGTTTGCAACCAACAGAATTTTCTTACCGGTAGCTTTCACAATACCTTGAGTTATAAAATCGTCAGTAGTTTCCAACGGAACGTATTCTACATCCATAAAATCTTGAAGGATCAGTTCCTTTTTAGGATAATCCGCACTAACATCAACCGTGATGCAATCATCTGTCAGTTGTTTATTTCCTTCACATCCTGTCATTACAAACAGAGATATTACCAAAGCCGCATTGATCTTTTTCATTTTATCTATATTTAACGTGAGTTCAATATTATGAATAATATAATAATCAAGAGAAATAATTATGAGTACTGAATCTATAGTATCTAACAATAGCAATTACCGCTATGCTCTCAGAGGCTAAAGTTACTAAAATCTATTGTTTAACAAATGATTTCTACTAAGAATCTGAATTGTAACAAGAAAAAGTACATCATCATCGTAATGCTCCCAACTAAATAAATAATTGGGAAACTATAGTTATCCTCTTTCTATTCTATTTAGACAATTCTCTTTATTTCAAATATTATTACCCATAATATACATACAAATACCTGACATATCTGTTTCTCATACGTATTTTTATTATTTTTTTGAATTGAGGAAATAAATTCTACCTCCTCCGACAATTTTCATCAAATAAGTGTTACTGGGTGAATATACAAACATTAACTTGTGGATTCCACTCCCCAAGTATATAGCTAACTAAAAAACATTGATTCATAAGACTTTAAAAGGTTATAACTCATGGAGAGTGTTAAACTAAGTCGTTTCTCAAATTCAAGTTGTATCTGATTATTAACGGTAAAGAAAATATTTTATGATAAGCACAACCGATTAAACAAACCTAGAAAAGACCGATGATAAACAATAAACCAATAAAGAACATCACTAAAATAGAAACACTCTAGTCAATAGTTATTTAACTATTATATTATGAAGATATTGACTGCTATAGTTACCCTTCTTTGAAAAAAGATCCACCATTAACTTTAAATTAGTCTATGATGGACAACTACAATTATTCTAATATTGTATCAAGCTCATATTAAATTAATGCACTAAAAGCAGTACCAACCATCAATATAAATTAAAGAAGTCTTTACTGATTTCAATTTTGTACCGGATATCCGGTACAAAATCATTTTACAACAATTTTATAAAGCAATATGTTTGATTTTCACAACTACAAACTATATATTTGCGAGACAAGATTAAAAAGCACACAATTATTCGTTATTTGATCTAATAAAAAGTATTCATACTTTATGTAAAACCAGAAATAAAAATCTATATATTAATCTATAAACACACACAACATGGAATGGCCCAAAAGTAAAAATAACAAAATGGAAGAGCTATTGGAAAGAATGAGCCAATTTGAAGCTAATCTTGCTCAATTAATCTCAACCGGAATACCCAATCACACTCCCTCTCCAGCTACCGATGAGGCGACATCCTCCCCCAATGAACAGGAACAACTTTCTCCCGAACAAGAAGAAGAAATGAAATTAAAAATCCAAGAGCTTCAACAAAAAGAAGAAGAGTTGAATCTACGTGCTGAAAAGTTGGATAAATTAGCAAAAGAACTTGAAGAACGGCAGCAGAACCTGGAGAATAGGAATCCAAACGATGAACGCTCCATAGAGCCTGCGACGCATCCCGATCACTCGTTCCCTTCTCAAATCGGAGATCAAATAAATGCATTAAAAAAACTATTGGAAGATTCTTCTTACAAAGATAAAATCATTAAGGATCTTCATGAAGAACTGCAAAGTCATAACCGGGATCTTCATGCGGAAATCGTAAAACCTCTTCTGAAAAACATGATAAAAATGCATGAGCGACTCACGAAAACTTATAAGTTTTATGAAAATACGGAAGCTAAAAGTTCCCCTGAAACTTATACGAGATTATTGAGAGAAGTGGAAAATTGTAAACTGCATATTCAAGATATTCTAGAAGACGAATACGACTTAGAGTATTTTGAACCGACAATAGGCAGCGCATATTCACCTAAAGAGCAAACAGCCATCCGAACAGTGATCACTGATACCCCGGAACAAGCCGGCACTATTAAAGAATTTCATTACGGAGGCTTCCGAAATACTACCACAAACAAAATATTTCAACCCTCAACAGTCACTGTATATAAAAAATCAGAATAATCAACTCATCTAAAAAAAACTCTAAAAAGATAAATAACTATGGACAATACCAGAAGTGTATATGGTATCGATTTGGGTACCACCTACAGTTGCATTGCACAAGTAGATAAATTCGACCAAGCCATTGTTCTCCGCAATTTCGAAGGAGATGCCACTACTCCATCCGCTGTATATTTTGAGGATATGGACCATGTTGTCGTGGGAAAAGAAGCCAAAGGTATGTTGGCCACTGAACCTACCAAAACGGCAGTATTCATAAAACGCCATATAGGTGTAGATGACAGTTTCGATAAAAATACAAACGAATTTCCCTATCATTACGACCCAACAGAAATTTCGGCTTTCATCTTAAAAAAGCTGGTTAAAGATGCCAACGATTTGGGAGATAATCCGGAACCGATCAAAGATGTCGTTATCACTTGTCCGGCCTATTTTGGAACCAAAGAGCGTATGCAAACCAAGCAGGCCGGAGAAATAGCCGGCTTAAATGTACTTTCTATCATCAATGAGCCTACGGCTGCCGCGATCTCTTACGGTGTAAAGACTGATCAGAAAAAAACGGTTTTAGTATACGACCTCGGAGGCGGAACATTTGACGTTACCCTGATTAACGTGAACGGTGGTGCCATTAAAGTAATAGCCACAGGTGGAGACCATCATTTAGGAGGAGTAGACTGGGATACCGCATTAGCTGAATATATGCTGGCAGCTTTTAACGAACAAAATAACACTTCTTATTCGTTCGAAGACCGATTAGACCTAAAATATGAGTTGTTATTACTTGCAGAAGACAAGAAAAAAGTATTGACAGCCAAGCAGACAGCGAAAGCAACTTACCAATATGAAGGCAATTCCGCACGTATAGAGATTAGCCGTGAGTTATTCAATTCACTGACAGAAAGGAAACTGGACGAAACGATTGATGCCACCAAGAAGGTTATTGCTATTGCCAAAGAAAAAGGTTACAATAATATTGATGAAATACTGTTGGTGGGAGGCAGTAGCCGCATGCCACAAATAAAGGAACGGGTAGATAAAGAATTCAATTGTGATGCCAAACTAACCGACCCGGATGAATGTGTAGCCAAAGGAGCGGCAATTTATGCTATGAATGCCGCCTATTCACAAGCAGTTCGCGACTATGAAGAAGGAGAAAGTGATGATAAACCGGCTCCTCTCCGTGGAGATCGCACCACAGTGGTCAATGTCACCAGTAAAACATATGGTACCGACGTAATCATTGAAGGGCAAAGCATGGTGCAAAACCTCATTTTTGCAAATAGTTCGTTACCCACAAAACGAATTGAAACCTTTACTACTTCTATTCCTAACCAACGAGGTGTATCTGTGAAAGTATTTGAAAGTGATTTCACAAATATGGAAACAGAAAGTATCGTGGAAGAAAGATTCTGCACACTAATTGACGACCATACGCTTAAACTGAGCAAAGACTGGCCTCAAGGTACCCAGATTTCAGTTACATATCAGATTGACCAGGAAGGTATCTTGCACGGATTAGCTTATGTAGAAAATGATAAACTTGAATTCGATCTCAAAATCACCGGTGTAAAATGTGAAGAAGAACTCAGAAAATCAAAAGCAATCATCGACAAAGCATCAGTAGAGTAAAAAACAGAACAAAGCAGAACCCTATAAATGGATAAGACTTTATTAAAACTGGAAATCGGCAAGTGGAACGAAGCTTGTCGATTTCTTAAAAGCAAACAAACAGAACTCTCTACAGCAGAATGGACTGCTATAGAGACACTGGCCGACTATTGGCGAAAAAAATTTGATCCGGATGCTACCAGCGAATGCATGGACCTGATAAGCACTCTTGAACAATCGGATAAATTACACAGCAATAATAAAGAAATTATTGTATGGAGTAAAGAGTTTCGTACCATCGCCAGGAAGTATTACACTAAAGACGAAACTACATTTTTAGTATTCCAAAATGCGTTAAAGGAATTATATCAGAGTTCTGCACCCCGCTCTTCGGCTCCTCTTCAGACACCTGTCAACAGTGAATCTCAAAATATCATATTAAAACAAAATGCAAAAAAATGGGTAAGCACTTATTCGCAGTTATACGAGAATCAGAATGAACTGGACCGAGATGAATGGAATGCTGTCCGTTTCTTAGCCAATTTCTGGAAAAACGGTACATTTAACGAAACGTCCCGAAAAGAATGTGAGCAGTATATCTCCATTCTAATCGCATCAGACAAATTGCATAGCAATAACAAAAACATCATTACCTGGAGCAAAGATTTTCGTGGAATAGCCAAAACATATTATACAAAAGATTCTAAAACTTTTGAGGACTTCAAAAAGTTCATGACGAAATATACTCGCGAAAACCCGATACAAGAAAGGGCCCCTCAGGAAAGAATACCACAAACTCCTCCCCGGCAAACATCCCCTTCCATTGAAATAACCGGATTGGTAATTGCCAATACTGACGAAAAAGGTGATCCCATTCCTTCGAATCAGGCCGAGCTCGATACTCGTAGCTGCTATTTACAGCCTCGAATTGATTATCGAGTATTAAGAGGAGGGAGCAGTGTAGATATATGGTACAAATTATACGCTCCCGACAGGACACTCATGACAGCCAGCAACAGCAAGTCCGGTTATACGTGGTATGGTAATGTCCCTCTCACAGGTTCCCGATCTGCATATCCCTTGAATGGCTTCGGAAGTATGTCTGGAAATGTATTCTCCGCTGGCCAATGGATTATTGAATTCTTTGAGAATGATCTGCAAATTGCAACGTACACATTCACTATCAAACAACACCGGACCTCTACTCCCCCCCCACAATCACGGGTAACGCCGCCACCTCCTCCAAGAACTCCATCTAACCGACGAACATCTACAGTTTCGCCTAAAAAGGGGCACGGAGGTTTGTGGTCGTTCTTGATTATCGCCGCTATTATAGGCTTTTGCGGCTATCAATATTGGTATAAACCTATGACCATTGATCGGGATGCAGAGCGTACCTATGTATACGTATCCAGCTTGTTGCAACGTTCCGATAAAAATGCAAATGTAGAATATAATCGTATCCAATCTCTGCCCTATGGTTCGGAGCTCATCACTTACCAAAAAGAAGGAGATGGATGGTCATACATTAAAGCTAATGAGAAAAAGGGATATGTATCTACCAATTATACCCTAAGTAAAACTGATTTTGAATTGTTGAATAACTTATGGGGAAGCAAAGAAGCTATGGAAGGAGCACCGACAGCAAAATGTCGGCTGGCACTCGTAGACTTTATAAAGAAAAACAACTATAAAACAGGGACGGGGCAATGGCAGTTGTTTGCACAACCTATAGAAGTCAAACCTAATGCAGTACTTTACCCTCGACTGGCTAACGGATATACGAAGTTTACAGAATTTGCATTTGTCTTATCCAACAGCTCCACACATGAAGGTGTATTGGCTATTTATTCGTTTGCAGATGACGAAACTCCCGTTTTTATATATCAAGAGCAAACAACAGAAAATGCCAAAATAAAAGATGTTAGATATTATCCATGGAAAACAGATAAATATAAAGTTATCTATGCTACCCCAAATGCTATAGTTAGCCGCTCGCCTCAACTCCCAACCAACCAGCAACCGTCAAAAGCAAAGAGTGAGAACGGACTAAAAATAACGAAGGCACTTTTTGGAAATACTGATAAAAGTTACAATATTCTTACTCAATTTGGGACACAGCTCCCCACCACCACTCAGTACTTGTCTCCACGTATTTTCTATGAAAATCCTGCGGGGAAGAGTTCAGTGGTCATCAAATATAAAATTATCACTCCACAGGGGAACTTAATGACTGGAACAGGATCACCCTCCGGATATACTAATGAACAAAAAGTAACTCTAAACAGATCCGGATATATTAATTTAGCCGGTTGGGGAAATACAACCGGAGATGCGTACACTTCTGGAACTTACCGAATAGAATTCTGGTCCGAAGGAGAATTATTGTATTCAACCGGAGTGCAAATTCAGGGCAATTCAGAAAAGGCTGTAACTGTTTCTTCAAACCCAGTTGAGTGTCCCATCAAAATCCGAACAATGTTATTTGCCAACTCAAACGATAAAGGGACTATTTTAGAAGATTATGGGAAGCCGCTTTACGGAAATAAATTACAATACCTGAAACCAAAGATTATTTATTCAAGTCTAAACGGGGCCAGAAATATTACATTGTATGCCAAAATCTATCGTCCCAATGGTGTACTCATTGCCAACAAGAACTCGCCGAACGGATACACTTACAAACATGGTATGTATACACCTGCTGTCGGAGCTGATAACAATGTTTCTTATTTAACAAGCTGGGGAAGTCCAGAGTGTGACGTGTATTCTCCAGGTACTTATCAGTACGAGATATGGTACGAGGGAAGTAAAATCTTCTCCTGCCAAGTAATTGTACACTAAGCATAATACAATGAAAAAGAAAATTATACGGTATCTAATTGTATCGCATCTAACATTTATCCTTTCTATAGGCGGTATGGCAGTAGCTTTCTACTACTACCATACTGCCCAAATGGCACAAATTAAGAATGCGAACATTCTTCTCATCTCAAAAGATGAAATGAAATTACGCTTAATAGACTATAAGGGCCAAGAATTATTCACTGCCGACATAGCTTGTGGGAAGAATTATGGCAACAAGGAAAAACAAGGAGATTTAAAAACTCCTGAAGGAACTTTTAAAATAATCGATATCCAAGATGCTTCTAAATGGAAACACGATTTTGGAGATGGGAAAGGATACCGACTGGCAGTGTTTCAATCTACTAGTGTGGCAAATATAGCAACCCAAGCGAAAACAATCACTACAGCCGTCTTCATGGATGATTCTAATGCAGGGCCTAATATAACGGCTTTGGATGAAATTGGACATTGGGATGCGTTTGGTCATCCGGATTACACGAAGGGTTCAGATGCATTTATGCTTGATCCGAACAACAAATGGTATCTGTATAAGTGATTTTACATAGAATGAGGTGATCATCATGCTTTTTAAAGGTATTAAGAATTTGATAGTTGCATTTCTATTTGTCTTTCTGCTTTGCCATCAAACATGCTTGACCGTCATCTGCGAAGAGAATTCAGCACAAGTCTATCCGCACCTCATTTTCCAAAATGGATATTATGGATATGTAAATGATAGCGGAAAAATAATAATTCCTTGTCAATGGGAAGATGCAGGTGAATTTCGTGGCAGAGGCTATGCATCTGTAATGATAGACCGTCAAACGCAAGAATATGGAATAATTGATATAAACGGAAATTATGTAATGCGGTTTATTGGTGGCATTGAAGAAGGTCAAAACGGTGTATACTGTGGCGGTATGCATACAGGTATATATTGGCTTCAGAATGAAGCGGGCGTGGGATTTTTTGATGTGACAACTGGATATTTTTCAGGATTTATCTTTCACCGAAATCAAGATATATGGTATTGTTGTGAAGAGTCTGATCTTGTGCGGGTGTCCATCGATGGAACATACTATGGGTATGTCGATACAACAAATGGAAAACTTCAAATTCCTTATGTGTTTACCGGCGAATGTTTTAGCGGTTTTGTTGGTGGATATATTATTGATCATCGGGATGACACATATGTTGTTTTTAATGAAAAAGGAGATATTGTTCTGCTTCCAGATGAACTTGTTCCTGTAAGCTTAGGTGATTTGATCACTGTACGCGACAAAGAAAGTGGTCTCTTTGGATTTGCTGACTATAACGGGAATTGTATAATTTCCCCACAATACGAGGATGTTTCCACGCATTTGAATGGCTTTGCATCTTTTTTACAAGACGGGAAATGGGGACATATTGACAGAATGGGCAATATATGCTGTTCTCCTAAATATGATAATGAATACTGGTTCAATGGAATTTCTTTTGCGGTAAGTCTGGAACAACAACCTTTACTGATTGACGAAGACGGTCACACTCTTCGGAAATTTGACTGCCATTCCGAATTGTCCTATTTTACAAATGAGCTAATTCTCGTTACAAATGACGAAGGTACAAGTTTAATCAATCGGTTGGGAACAGATATTATCGGGCCAGAGCGGAAGTTATTCATTGATAGTGAGCGGGGATGTAATGTATATGAACAGCTAATAATAGTCAAAGACCAACAAGAATGCTGGGGATATGCCGATTTATCCGGCAATGTGGTATGCCCCTGCATATGGGATTCAGTATCACCGTTTTTTAATGGTTGGGCGCTCGTTGAATCAGAGAAGAAAGCGTTTTATATTGATCATTCCATGCATATCGTATTTACATTCGAAGAATGTGACACATTACTTCATTGAGTGCTTCCTTCGCACTGCTGGATATAATGGGGCAGAACACGGTCACGGAGCAACATTTGCTGCACGCCTTAGTAATGGTATGCTCACAATCAATCATGCTGCAGGAACGGAAGAAGGAATTCTTTCGGAGGACATTACGTATGAAGAACTCTGTCGCCGCTTCGAATATATCGCGTGGCCAGCTGGTCTCGGTACACAGGAGGAAAATCCGACTCTCTGGCGTGTCAGAGATGAACCTGATGATTTCTACGAGTAAACCGTGATTCTTGTTTTTACCAACTTATCATTTTGCGCAAAAGGGGTGTAGTGAATGAAATTAACTATTCTAAGTTTTTTGATTCTGTTCTTCCTTTCTAACACCGCAGTTTCAGAAGATATAACTTATACAGAAGGCGATTTTTCTTACTACATGACCAATGAAGGTGCAGTACTGGTCGACTGGGAAAATTCAGGAGAGAAGTTGCCGCTTTCTACATTGATAGTGCCCAACACTCTTGGTGGAAAGCCAGTAATTGGAATAGGCTCTGGGGCGTTTTACTCCAGTCAAAGCGAGCCTATTACTGACCCTCTTGAAATTATCATCCCTGAAGGTGTTGTTTTCCTCGAAGACGGCGCATTCGAGGGTTGTCGCGAGGCGAGCATCATTTGCTTACCATCCACTCTGGAAACAATTTCCGAAGGAAGTATGTTTCATGTCAAAGCGGAGATTACATTCCCTCAAGGCAATCCGTTTTATGTCATGAACAAGGGATTCCTCGTTGATACACGTTCAGAAACATTGCTGTATTCCTCTCCATGTAGTTCAGAAGAAGCAATCCCACCGGTTATGTATCTGGGTGAACAGTGCCTTGATAACTGGCTAACTGATAAGACCGATGTTGTATTACCGGATAGCATATCTGCAATCGGCACTGGTGTCTTTTATGATCTTCCTGATTTGGAAAATGTAGTTTTGCCTGCAAAGCTCGCCACTTTGAGCCCGTATAGTTTCAACGCAACAGGAATAAAAGAACTTGCTATTCCATCTACCATCACTCAAATACCTGCGTATTGTTTCGTTACCTGTGCTTTTACAAGCATCAGTATCCCGAACGGCGTTGAGTATATAGGAGAGTATGCTTTCTATTACAATTGGGAGCTGACAGAGGTTACACTTTCTGAGTCTGTTCAATTTGTTGGCTACAATGCCTTTCCGGAAGAATGCAGCATTATCACAGTGAACCCTGCCACTCATTTTGAAACTTTGGATGAGTATCAAGTTCGAGATCCGAATGGCGAATGGTGGGAGTAAGTGGCATATCCCATAACAAATGAACTAACACAACACGTCAATCGATAGTTAAAGCACTGAAGTCCCTTGGTCATCCGGCATTGCCGGGTGGCCTTTTCTGGTGCGCCCGGCAAGAGCAACAACTAAGTGGTGAGAGACCACAACGCGCTCGGCAGTAGGAAGCGTTAG
>ERZ773195.2522-NODE-2522-length-11482-cov-4.318369_pt1 | contig 11482 bp, 10 predicted proteins | sample MGYA00580530_ERZ773195 | MGnify/ENA primary metagenome ERZ773195 (study PRJEB29015, sample SAMEA2737751) | human gut metagenome | biome: human gut; feature: human-associated habitat; material: faeces | place: China | collected 2012 ...
ATTGTTATCGGCAGGTTCGATGATACGAATGACTTCACCCAATTGCTGTCCCATTGCTGCCACCAGATAGGATGCTTTCTCACGGGCTGCTTTCAATGCTTCAATCTTTCCCTGCTTCCTATACATCGGCAAGTCCTTATGTTTCAGTTCCCCGATACGCATTGATTCAATTCCCCATGTATTGACAGACCGGATAATGGAATTGATTTGCTCGAAATCCGTAAGACGAATATCCAGTTGTTTGCCAATCAGGAATTCCTTCCCTCTCTGACGCCAATAGTCCCCTACTTCCTGCGTACGGATAGCCTCATCCGATATTCCTATTTTACGCAAACTTTTACGCAAATCTTTCTCTATCACAGTCAACGGCACTTTCGTCCGAAAATCTTCCTCTTTCTTTGATTTACCCGTATATTCTTCTTCCCAGTATTCCTTTATCTGAATCAGAAAGTGTATTTCGTCCGGGACGACTTCTATCTCCGAAGAACCGGTCACTTCAATATATCTTTCATCACTTTCCTGAGCATTGGCAAGGATATTCCATGCGAACAAGGCAAAAGCCAATAAAAATACTTTTCTCATATCTTCGATTATTAGGGTGTTATTACTTTTTATATGCCATCAGTTCACAAAGCTATAAAAAAAATCCATATTACGAACTTCATTCTAAAATATCAAACAAGCACTTTCTATGTATCAAAATAACATCTCCTTTCTTTACTTTATACTTATAAGGCTGTTTGCCCAAAAGAAGAGAAACTATGCAGTAAATAACAAAATGAAAAACGGCTCGAGTGGAATTACTCAAACGAAAGAAATTAGCCTGTGGTTCGTGAGGCTAATATTAAGCCAGAAAAAAATTAAGAGTTGCGTCCAAAATAGTTGCTTTTTGATTCCAAAATAAATATAATCGTTTTTTTGATGATTATATGACGTTTTGATGAAATTTAAAGAACAAGCTATCCGACAAAGCACAAAAATAGTATCTTTGCCTGCGATTTATTCACCAAGATGTGATAAAGCTATTTTTAATCATTTAATAATAAAGACTATGATTAGATTGAATGTTTTCGTCCGCGTAAGCGAGACAAACCGCGAAAAAGCGATTGAAGCAGCTAAGGAACTGACTACTTGCTCTTTAAAGGAAGAAGGATGCATTGCTTATGATACTTTCGAAAGCAGTACCCGTCACGACGTTTTCATGATTTGTGAAACATGGCAGAACGCTGAGGTATTGGCAACTCACGAGAAGTCTCCGCATTTCGGCAAATATGTAGGTATCATTCAGGAATTAGCTGAAATGAAACTGGAGAAGTTCGAATTCTAAATGAAACACGAAGAATAGATATACTATCTATCCAACTATCATCAAAAAGAGAGAGACATTCTTCTTCGAAAGGAAAGAATGTTTCTCTCTTCTTATTTCCAGATCTCACGGGAATAGAACTGTATGAAGTGATTAGTCCAGCTTCTTATGAATAAATGTCCCTTCAATCCAATAAGTTGCGTGATTCGATTCAAATTTCAGCAGCACATAGCCCGGATCGGTAGGACCTCCAGGAAAATGTTCGATAAACCAGTCCTGCCAAAGTTCTTGTTTCATCTTCTCGTCGGTTACCACTTCCACCGTTCCCGTCAATGCTACACTGTCTCCCTTATCCTGAAAGCATAATCCGGCTTTCGGGTTTGCCAGAAAGTCAATAGTCTTTAATGAGTCCGATCCGGTAGACATCCAAATAGTAGAAATTCCTTCTGTTGCAATCTTACTCATCGGCACAGGACGGGGATACCCCTCTTTATTTACAGAAGCAAGCACTACCACTTCACACCTCTGCAACAACTCGGTTGCTTTCTCTTTCATTGTTTTTGTTGACATAATCTTATTGGATTTATATTACGATTGCAAAGATAACGGCATGAAGTTCTTTTCTATTGTAAAAAATCGACTTTTACCAGCCTACTTTCCAGGTTCGATATAGGTCAGCGTCGTATCTTCCGGCACAGTAAGTGAAAGAAATGACGTAGGAGTACTGCCCGACAATGATTTCACTTCTTTCGAGAAATGCGCTAAATCGTAATATCCCGCATTAATCGCCGTAGTCAACAGATTGGAAGGTGCGGTATTCCTTAACAATTCTACGGCATTCTTGAATTTGATAATGCGACTGTACTCTTTAGGAGTGTATCCGGTGTAATGCTTGAACTTCCGTTCGAAATGGCGCTGGCACAAACAAACTTCGTCCATCAGGCTGCGGACAGAACGTTTGCCACCGGACTGGTTAATCATATTTACCGCCATGGCGACATGGGAATCGGCAGATTGATAATGACGGGCCAAATACGCCAGCAGGTATCCTTCCACCAGTTGTATCCTTCCTCCTATATGCTCCTGTTCGCATAGTCTTTCAACAAAAGTATCATCAAAAACAGCCCTCATCTCCCTTGTACTGATTCTGCTGTTCACAAATTCATGCAAAGGCAACTTTGTGAAGCAGGACAACCCGCAAGGCAGAAAGCGGATACCAAACATATGAATGGATTCGGCGTAAGTGACCAATTCGGAGAACTTTGTCATCGGCCCTACAAAGTAAGAACGATACGGCTGCATAATCAGGCTCTCCTTCTCCACTGCTTCAGCTACTTCTCCCAGCGTAAAAATAAAATCAGTACACCCATCCGGCAGGATATGGATACGCATACCATATTCCGGAGTACCTTTCAATTCCCAGTAATTATCAACATAGGGAGCAAGCAAATGGGAGGGCTGATATTCTGTGTACATCGGTCTATTTTATACGCAAATATAAAGAGAATAAATGCCAATTCATGTATTTTGCAACAGGCAAGTATAGTGAAAATAAATTCTAATTCACAATACGCCCGTTTGCCTTTGCCTTTTGAAGCCATTCAGGGACAATTTCTTTGAGAAATTTATCTTTGTCCGCCTTTTCAACAGCCATATCCAAACCGATATATTGCTGTGCTTTTTCTTTCGTTGTAATATCCGGAAGCGGTACATTATCTGTATACCCATGCGCTACAAGCACTTTGCTGATAAGCATACGAGCTTGGAATACTTTATTTAAGCCATGCCCCAAAATACGCATGGTTTCCTGCGGGGCATGAAAAGAACCGCCATGAGAAGATACGCCGAAATCCCATCTCCACTGTGCCTGACGAATTAACAGCAAGGCTTCTTGCATTTCATTTTCTGTAGCTCCTATATCCCAAGTAAACTTCGCTTCAATATGTGCTTTTGCCAACTCCTTTTCTAAAAGTGTACGCAACTCATTTGCCTTTTGCTGACGTTCGTATACATTTTTACAGAGCGTCTCTTTATTATCACGATGACAAGTCTGACAAGTGCGTTCAGTCACAGCTAACGGATTCTGAATATGGTGATCGCTATATTTTATCCCTCCTTCATCATTGTAAGGCATATGACAGTCAGCGCACGACACACCACGCTGGGCGTGTATGCCCATCTTGAAAATTTCATAATCAGGATGTTGAGCCTTTAGTATAGGGGCACGACTCAATTTATGAATATAATCAGTAAATCCGATTTCATCATAATACTTTTCCAAATCTTCAACAGTGAATCCCTTATCCCAAGGAAAAGTAGGATATTTTATATTCCCCTTGAAATAATACTCCGAATGACACTGTGCACAGACCAATGAACGCATTTCCTGTGGAGTAGCATGAGTAATATCTCTACCTTGACGGCTAAAAGCTTCAGTGAGCGACGGACGGCTGATATGCAAATCCATATTTTTAGGTTCATGACAATCGGCACATCCTATAGGGTTTACAATTTCGGCTCCCCATGCAGCCCACTTATTATTATAAAAGGAATCTACCCCAATAGCTTCTATCATACGGGGAACATCAGAACTTTTACACACCCAGCAACTTGCAAATTGAGGACCGTCAGCATCCCCCATAGGCGCACCAGTACGAAGTGAATGAACAATATCCTGTAAAGCGTACATATGCCCGCGCGGTGTTGAATAATCCTTAGAAAAAGCATATCCAGCCCATAATATGACCATTTCAGGACGTTGCGCTAAAACATCGATAGAAGTTCTTCCATTTAATCTACTGTGCAAATCGGTCGATGTCGTATCCACCCACGTCTTATATTCACGTGGATAGTTTTCAGCAAAAATAATGCTGCGTGCTTCTATTCCGTTTATTTTTATCTTTTTCTTATAGTCTACATTTACAACCTCTGCGCTGTGTTCCATCAGGAATGAAATAATTACTCCCGATGCAAAAATAACAGCCATTGCAAGAGCGAATAGTACCCACCTCTGCCAGGGTTTGAACTTATCTTTCATTATTTGCTTTTTTCTTTTAAATACCTTCTGTTTATTGTACTAAATTATATTTGCCAAAGACAAAATAACGGAGAAACAACTTCCTTTTCCTACTTCTGAATGCACTTCTATACGTCCAGCCAGTCGTTCAATAATCACTTTACAAATGGAAAGTCCCAAACCACTCCCCTGCTCAAATTCATCAGTCTTGTAAAAACGATCAAAAATCATCATTAGTTCTTTATCGTCAATCCCTTTGCCAGTATCTTTTACGTAAACGCAAACTTCCTGATGCTCTTTATATATTCTGCACCCCAAAGTAATAGTTCCTTCTTTGGTAAATTTATTTGCATTATTCAGGAAATTAGAGATGACTTGAGTAAAACGGAAGCAATCGATGTTAACGGGTAAGGAAACTGTTTCATCAAGTTCAAGGATAAAGCATAATGAAGGCTGAATCAATGTTTGGTAAGTGACATAAATCTCCTTTATTATTTTCGTAATGTTATGTTCCTTTATATCAAAGGATAAGTTGCCTGAATCTAAACGAGATATTTCTAATACGTCATTCACCAGTTTCAAAAGCAACTCATTATTATTATTGACTATTTCAATCATGGCAGCTTTCTCTTCCGGTTCTATTTCATCAGCCCCCTCACCTATTAATAAATTTGTGAAACCTACGATAGCATTGAGCGGTGTACGGATTTCATGACTCATATTATTTAGAAACGACTGTTTCAGCTCTGCTTTTTCTGCTATCTGTTTCGCTAGAATCAACTGTTGTTCATGCTCTACCAAGTTTTGAATATTCTGCATAATGCCTGCCAACATAATCTCCCCCTGGGCATCTTTCAAGGTACTGCATCGAAGTTCATACCATTGATAATCTGCCTCTTTCCCTCCAAAACAAAAACGTATTCGTTGTATTTGCATACTGGGAGACTGATATAATGTTTCGTAGAATGAGCTAAGCAATTGTACATCATCAGGATGGGTATATCTCATAATATCCTCTTTTGTAAATCTCCGTTGTTCCATGCCAACCAATCGTACATAATTATCATCAAATTCAAGAACACCTTCCTGAATATTCCAAAGTGAAATTTTCCCGCCATTCATAGAAAGAGTCAATCGTTTGTGCGCTTCTTCCAGCATTTGAAGATTCTTACGCTCCATCAACGAACGGCGATGTGTACGTAACAAACTAATGGTTACCAAAATAAAAGAGAAAACAAACAACCCACCCAACAAATAAAGTTCTTTTCGATAACGATCGTAAAACGGATAGTTGATTATACGGACATTTTGCGGAACATTACTAATATCACCCGCATATTCAGAAAAATATGTCCAGTCCAGTACATACTCTTTTTCTAAATCTCTTATTTTAGGCATTCCTATTTTTTCTTTCTTTAATAAGCGTGCAGCAAGGCTAGCGGAAGCCTTCGCCGTAATACCCTCTGTAGCCATATAACCGCCGACAATCTTAGCATTTTCACCGAAACCTTCACGAATACAACTAAAAGAAGGAATATTTAAAGCTGTTACTATCGGAATTGCCAGCATATCTAATTTATCCAGTAAAAACGCTTGATTTTGTTGTCTTCTCTTTGATTGTTTCAACATTACTAACAAAGAAGATCCTTTTATATAACGAAAGGGGCAAAGACTTATTGTCAGACCATTCTTGTTAACATTATCATTTATCAAACCGGGGGTCAGATTAAAATATTCAATCATCTCCGTCAAATGCTTATAATCACACTCTTGCACAAATGCTTTTTGATAGCCCAGAACTCTCACATTCTTCCTGTCAACCACTCGGGAAAGGCTATCGAAAGATTTATGTCCAAGAAAGGTCAGATCTATATTATAAATAATCTCCATATCATTATGGGGATACAATGTTTTTATAAAGTCGATATTACGTTTCAGATCGGGACTATCACGCAATACATAAACTTTCTGCGAATCATATTCTTCTATCAGTTCTTCATTAGGAAAATGCACATTACAAGCTACCACGGGAATAGAAGATAATAACCGGTGACGGGTAGATAATAAAGAATTAGTTGCCTGGTCACCAACGGTCAGAATAAGGTCTGTCGATTTACTTTCTAGAAATTCAAGATATTCCCTTACATGTTCTATCCGCTCTTTCTCATCATATTTGCTACAATCAAAATAAAACTTATCAAACATTACCTCTATCCCTTGTTTCTGAAACTCCTGATACAACAACTTTTCTATATTTCTGTTGCCAATATCATCTTTAGATATGGAGTAAATCAGGGAAATACGCTTTACCATCAAATTGTCAGTAACATACCAGTGTTTGTAATTTAGTCCACCTATAAAAACAAGCAATGAAAGAATGAATATTAAAACGTATTTATATTTGAAGTAGGTTTTGTTCATGCTTTTTTGTTTATGTTTGGCAAAAATAGCATAATTTTCACAACAAGAAAGGTATTTCACTGAAAACATCCATTAAAAACATTCATTTTCATTAAAATCAATAAATTTCCTGGTTATCAATCCTATTTCTATATTTTGCATGACCCTTTTTTGTATTATCTTTGTTTCTCTAAAACAAGGAAATAAATGAGGAACTTTGCAGCCATCGACTTTGAAACAGCCAATGGTAAACGTACAAGTGTTTGTAGTGTAGGTATTGTCATTGTAAAAGACGGTAAGATCGTGAATAAAATCTATCGTCTCATTCGTCCTGCTCCTAATTATTATACGCAATGGACAACGGCTATCCACGGATTAACTTACGACGATACGATGGAAGCCGAAGATTTTCCTGATGTATGGGCTGAAATCAAACCGTTGATAGATGGATTGCCACTTGTTGCACACAATAGTCCTTTTGATGAAGGTTGTCTTCGGGCAGTTCACGAATTGTATGACATGACTTATCCTAATTACAAATTTTATTGTACCTGCCGTACTTCCAGAAAAGTTTTCGGAAAAGATCTGCCCAATCATCAATTGCATACGGTAGCAGAACGGTGCGGATATAATTTAGAGAATCACCACCACGCACTTGCTGACGCAGAAGCTTGTGCACAAATAGCTTTGCTTATTATCCCCGATCCTCCCAAACCGAAGAAAGCAAAAAAAGCCGATAAAGATACGCATGTTGGAGACTTATTCGCCTCACTTATCCCTCAACAAGTGAAAAAGAATAAATAAAAAAAACACTACAACTATTATCACGATCAATAATAGTCATAGTGTTTTTATAATAAAGTGCTAATTAAAACTTCAACTAAAGAATAGATTTAGCGATACCCATTTCCAAGCCACGAAGTTCTGCCAGTCCGCGAAGACGTCCCAGACAAGAATATCCCGGATTTGTCTTTTTCTTCAAATCATCAATCATCTGATGACCATGGTCGGGACGCATAGCGATAGAGCATTTACGACGTTGTTGCAGAAGAATCAGGCTCTTCATCACATTGTACATATCTACATTCCCTTCCAGATGATTCGCTTCATAGAAGTTTCCTTCTTCGTCACGTTGTGTGCTGCGCAGGTGAACAAAGTTTACACGATCACCGAAACGTTCCATCATGCCTGCAAGGTCATTGTCGGCACGTACTCCGAAAGAACCTGTACACAAGCAAAGGCCATTGGATTCGTTAGGCACGGCTTCAATCAGTTTTTTGAAATCTTCTTCCGTACTCAAAATGCGTGGCAAACCTAAAATAGTGTAAGGAGGATCATCCGGGTGAATCACCAGCTTCACGCCTACTTCATCGGCAACAGGCGCAATTTCTTTTAAGAAGAAAATCAAGTTGGAACGGAGCTTTTCAGCGTCAATATCATTATAACGGTCTAATGCCTGCTGGAATTGTTCTACAGTGAAACTTTCTTCCGAGCCTGGAAGTCCGGCAATCATATTGCGAACCAACAGTTTCTTATCATCTTCGCTCATTTGTTCGAAACGAGCTTTTGCTTTAGCTATTTCTTCAGGAGTGTAATCTTTTTCTGCGTTCGGACGTTTCAGGATGAAAAGGTCAAAGGCTACAAAAGCCGCCTTTTCGAAACGAAGAGCTTTAGAGCCATCAGGCATTGTATAGGCAAGGTCAGTACGTGTCCAGTCCAGTACGGGCATAAAGTTATAAGTAACTACCATTACGCCACACTTCGCCAGATTACGGATACTTTCCTTATAGTTTTCAATGTATTTCATGAAGTCACCAGTCTGTGTCTTGATATGTTCGTGTACAGGTACACTTTCTACCACAGACCATGTCAGACCTACTTCTTCAATCATTTGCTTACGTTTCATGATCTCTTCTACTGTCCACACTTCACCATTCGGAATGTGATGAAGAGCATTTACTATACCGGTAGCGCCTGCCTGCTTAATATCCCACAAGCTAACGGGGTCGTTAGGACCATACCAGCGCCAAGTTTGTTCACATAAATACATATTGTTATTAAATTAAGAATTGAAAATTAAGAATTAAGAAATCAAAGTTGAAAATTAAAAGTTGAGAGTCGGCATACGGATGCTACGCAGCCAATTCTCTATTTTTAATTCCCAATTCCCCATTTATTAAATTGAGAATGCATCAAATCCACCATCGATTACAGCTACTGTACCTGTTACGAAGTTGGAAGCATCGCTAATCAAATAATGGATTGTTCCATAAAGATCTTCCGGCTCACCGAAACGGTTGAATGGAGTATGAGCGAGAATTGTTTTTGAACGATCAGTCAGAGAGCCATCCGGATTAGTCAATAATGTACGGTTTTGTTCAGTCAGGAAGAAGCCTGGAGCAATTGCATTTACGCGCAAGCCATTACCGAATTTCAATGCCAGTTCTCCAGCCATGTATTTAGTAAAGTTAGCAATAGCTGCTTTAGCTGCACCATAACCAACGACACGAGTCAATGGACGAAGAGCTGATTCAGAGCAGAAGTTTACAATAGAACCTTTCTTCTGTTCTACCATAATTTCAGCAAATACCATTGTAGGCAATACTGTACCGAAAAGGTTCAAATCCACCACTTTCTTAAATGCGTCAATCTGTAAATCAAAGAAAGTTTTATCCGGAGCGATAGTTGCACCTGCCATGTTACCTCCAGCAGCGTTCAACAAAACATCAATACGGCCATAAGCTTTCATAATTTCCACTTTGTTGCCTTCCAGCACTTCCTTATCCATCACATCAGTGTAAAGGAACATTGCTTCATTTCCTTCTGCTTTGATACTGTCTACCAATGCTTTTCCAGCTTCTTCACTTCTGTCGAGTACAACCACTTTTGCGCCTTCCTTTGCGAGATACGCAGCAATACCTTTACCTAAAATACCAGCTCCGCCGGTGATAACAACTACTTTGTCTTTTACATTAAATAATTCATTCATGGTTCTTATAAATTTATATGTTTATAATTTATTGTTCAGATAATATTTCAGATTCTCTTTAAGGAGAATATCGATAGGCATCAAATTCACTTTCTCACTATTCTGCTTGAACAGCAAATGATTACACAATGATTTAACACCATCGTACCCCTGACGCTCGGGGCGCTGCGCAATCAATGCGGTTATCACACCTTCGGAAAGTAATTGCGTATTTCTGCCGATAAGATCATAACCAACCAGTTTGACAGCCTGCATTCCTCTTGCTTTCAGGTAATTTCCTAAAATATAGCAAGTTGAATTAAAGATGATTCCTCCTTCTATAGTTGCATTCGCTTCAAAGATTTCATCCAGTTTCATGAAGTTATACACTGAATCATTTATTTTCAGTTCTACTTCATGCAGATTTCCATTAAACGCTGTTTCAGTGAGATAATGACAGAAACCTTCGCGCCTGTTCCTTCCCTGGTTAGAATCATTCTTCCCACTATGAATAATCCGTGCCATTAATATGTCGGAAGAAGAAGGAAGCCTGTCCATCAATAATCTGGCAGCAATCACTCCGGCATCATAAGATTCCGTTCCAAAATAAGCCAATTGATGCTGCCCTCCAATGTTGGAGTCAACATACACGTATGGTATTTCATTCCTGTCAAGCTCCTGCGAAAGCCGGATAACAGAATCTGTAAACAAAGTCGCAATCAATACCCCATCCACTTTCTCATTCAGCAGATTTCGGATGATATCATCAAAAGTCTTGTTATTATATTGATCGAAAAAGAGTTTGGTAATGGTGATATTATATGATTCCATTTCCGCCGCAGCTTTATCTATACCTTCCGAAATAGCTTCCCAATACTCCCCCTGCACAAAAGAAGGAGTTATTGCAAGGATATGATATTGTTTTTTGGAGGCAGCTAATGAACGTGCCATCAGATTTGGTTGGTAATGTACCATTTCCAAGATAGCCTGTACTTTTTTCCTGTTTTCTTCAGATACTCTTCCACGATTATGGATTACACGGTCTACCGTGCCAACAGAGACACCTGCCATCTTAGCAATGTCTACAATCCGAATATTTGAAAACTCTTTATCCATATATTGATAAGCATCTTGTTTTTCATCGGCAAAAGTAAAATGAATTATTGAATTAAGCAATAGTGTGTGCGCACACACATTATATCAAAACAAACATATACAATTAATAATCAAATAATTAACTCCAACAAACAGAAAATATACATGTTGTTAAACATAAGAAAAAGTAAAGATAGTATAGAGAAAAAGACTCTTTTCAGATGAAAAGTTAGAGAGAAAGTAACTCCCAATTCTTGAAGGAAACGATAATAATAAAGAAGATTAGCCTAAATGTGTTCGCACACACATTGATACGATGACTAAATAAAGCTAGGGATAAAAGATTAAATATACAAAAAATAAAACAGGTAACCAATTATATTTAAATCGATTACCCGTTTTGGGATTCTTACTTTTCCCACTTATCTTTTGCTTTTCCGGCCATTTTGTCGGCTTCTGCCGCTACTTTATCAGCAATTTCCGCACCGGTTTCTACTGCTTTAAGTCCAAGATCCATTGCTTTTCTTTCAGCATGAGCAGCTGCTATTTCAGCATCGCGACCTATACGATGGATAGCATTATAAATTTCGCTTTCCAACTGTTTTGCTTTTGCTGTACGTGAAAGACGATAAGCTACTGCGCCGAGGATTGACCCAATTCCGAGTCCAATCCAGAAATTTCCATGTCTACATTCCAT
>ERZ773195.2525-NODE-2525-length-11467-cov-2.404224_pt1 | contig 11467 bp, 10 predicted proteins | sample MGYA00580530_ERZ773195 | MGnify/ENA primary metagenome ERZ773195 (study PRJEB29015, sample SAMEA2737751) | human gut metagenome | biome: human gut; feature: human-associated habitat; material: faeces | place: China | collected 2012 ...
GAGGGTTTCGACCGCGCCGCCGAGCTTCAGGTGCGACCGCGCCAGCCCGATTGCGCCCAGCGTGCCGATGCCGCCCGCCAGCCGCGACAGCACCAAGCCCTGCCCAATCAGGCGGCTGGACTGGTATTGCAGCTGCGCCAGCTCGACTTGCAGCTTGCCCTCGGCGGACGATGCGCGCTGGGCGAAAATGTCCAGGATCAGCGTCGTGCGGTCAACCACCTTCACGCGCAGAATCTCCTCCAGATTGCGCGCCTGAATGCCTGTCAATTCCTCGTCGAAGATGCACAAATCAGCTTCCAGCGCCTGACACTGCCGACACAATTCATCCGCGCGCCCGCGCCCGATGAACAGCGCCGTATCCGGCTTATCCTCATTTTGCAGGAATTGCCCCACGACCTCCGCCCCGGCGGTGTCCGCCAGGCGCGCCAGCTCATCCAGCGATTCCATGCTCTCGATGCCCATCAGCACGGCGCGCTCTTTGACGTGTGTGCCCTTCTCGTCCGCCTCCCAGCCGACAATGCGGTCACTCTCGGTGATTTGCCGCATCCAGTCGCCATCGGGCGTCTTGTACCAGCGGACGGGCTCGTCCATCAGCAGATTCTGCTTTTCCACCAAAAACGCGCTCTGCACAAACGTCGGCTCGCCCTTCAAGCAGCCGATGGCGACCATTGCGTCGTAGCGGAACGACCGCAGCGCCGACAAATCCACATCGGAGAGGCGACCGTCGCCATTGGGGTGGGTGTGGATGCAGCGGACGCAGCTCAGGCGCTGGGTGTTGCGGCGCAGGCGGTAGTCGCGCAGCTCCACGTCCCGATCAGTGCCGATGGACACGTCCACCACTTCGCCGTCGCGCGTAATATACACCGCGATTTCCCGGTTCAGCACGCCCGTAAAGCGCGCCAGCACCTGCATCAGCTCGCGCGGGAGGAACGTGTCCTCATCCACCTCATAATCGTATAATTGACCAAGCGCTTCTATCAGCGTATCGCGCACGCCGGTCACATTGCCATGCACCTGCTGTTTCATGATTGCTCCTTTGTCTGTCCCTTTTTCTCATGCCGAATCGGCTTCACGCGCTTGCGCAGGCTGGTGAAGATGGAGTCCGCGCAGCCCACAAGCAGGCACAAATAATAAGTGATAAACCGCCACACCAGCAGCGCGACGGACACCGTGCCGCCGGTAAAAACGCTGCCGAAGTAAACGAGAAATCCGCCCTCCTGCGCGCCGGACGCACCCGGCAGCGGCGTATAGCTGGCGGACACGAACAGCAGGAACGAAACCGTCAGCACATGATACCACGGCGTACCGGTCAAGCCCATGGCATGGTAGACCAGCAGCGGCACGACCATCAGGCACGACATTTCCACCACCGAAATCACAAGCTGCGCCAGCAGGTGCATCGGGTGATGCACCAAATCCATCAGCGAACCGTGGAAATGCTCAATCGTCGTTTCGGCGGATGCCTGCCATTGCTCCGGCTTCTTGCAGATGTGGATTTTCGTCAGGAAGCGGATGCCCCACTGCACAATTTTCTCCACCCACGAGCGGTGAAACGTCACCAGCAGAATCGACGGCACACAGAAGGAATTCACCACGCAGCCCAGGATAATCAGCGGGATGACGTTGCCCAAGTGCTCCGCCACATACACGCGGTTGCTCAGCCACAACAGCAGCGTCATCACCACCAATGTCAGCTGATTGAAGAAATACCGCGCCGTCAGCGCCGATGTTGCCACGCCCGCGGGAATCGAGCGCTGGCTCATCAGGTAAATCTGCATCGGCTGACCGCCGGACGAGCCGGGCGTGACGTTCGCATAATAAATGCCCGCGAAGGAGAAATGCGTCGCCGTATTCAGGCTGACTTTGTACCCCTCCATCCGCAGGAAGGTGCACAGCCCCGCGCCTTCGGCATACACATAGCCGACCATCGCCAGCAGGCACAGCAGCAGCCACCGCTTGTCCAGCGTGAAAAGCACGTCCCATGCGTTCATCAGTTCCGGGTTGTTGAACGCAATCAGCACCACAATCAGCATCGACAGGAGGATAAAGCCAATGCTGAGAATCCTGCCCCATTTCTTTTTCTTCAAGGAAGGAGCCCCTTTCGTCGTAATCCCCGCCTATTGTACCACAAACCAGCGCCTTTCGTAAAGGGCAGGAAATGTCATTTTCGGCGGGGCGAGTGGGCATTTTCATGAGAATTTCATGAGAATGTTATAACTTCCGGCGGATAGATTGCGGGTCATGCGCCAGCCGAATCGCCGCGCGCTGCAATTTTCGCATCCACTTGGGCAAGGGATGACGCGCCTGTTCTGCGTCCGTCTGCATCAGGCGCCACTGCACCCGCGTCGTGTCGCCGCCCGCCTGACCATCCAGAAAAGCGTTTTCCACCTCCGCACCCGCCCGAAGCGCCCCCGTGTGCAAAAAGTGCTCAAACACCGCGCAGCCATCCTGCGGACGGAAGTGCATATCCATCAGCCGCACCCCAAACGCATCCGCCATATCCGCAACGAACCCCATCGCGTCCGTCTGCATCTGCTGCACTGCCCTGCTCGGCGCATCCGTCTGCCCCAGCACCGCGCCGTGCGCGTCGTAGCCAATCGTCGCTGCGCCTCTTTCCAGCAGAAACTGCTCCCGCGCCACCCATGACACATACGGCGACGTGCCATACAGCGTCCGGAACGGCACACCTCGGCGCATCGGCAAATCGCTGTCAATGTGGGTGATGTACGCTGTCACGTCCGCCCCCGTCAGCCGCTGAATCACCGCTTCCGACCGCAGGTTGTACCCCACATCGAACGTCGCGCATTTGCCCGCGAACATCGGCAGCAAATACGCCTTCGCATCCTTTTCGTACTGCTGATATTTTTCCACGTCATACCCTTTTTCGCGGAAGATGCGCACGAAGTTCCACTGCGTCCGCGCATCCATCCGCTGATTCATCGGCAGGTCCGCCGCCAGCGCCGCCCGCGCGTTTTCCGTCGCAATGGGACGCAGAAGCGTCAGCAGTGAATCCGGCGTGTGGGCGGTCATGTCGATGAGCAGCGGCAGGGAAAGCAGGTCGATTGCCTTGGGAAATTGCAGCGGCAGCGCCGCCTGACGCGAAATGCGCACATAGCCCGTTTCCACCGGCAGGCGCAGCACTTCATTCAGCTGCTCGAAAGCCGCCTTGACGAAATACCCATCCCGCGCCAGAAAATTCACCCGCGCATAGCCGTTTTGCTGCGCCTCCCGCGCCAGCCACATCGCCTGACTGAACAGGTACGCCCCCAGCGCGGCATACCCCGGCGTCATGTTTCGCAGCTGCATCGCCTGAATCGCGCGTAGTCCCAGAAATCGCTCAGCTTCATACGCGCCCGTGAAGGTCGTCAGGTGCGCGTAATTTTCCCGCAAAAACCGTTTCTGCTGATAATTCAGCGGATGTTCGCCGTCCGCCGGAATCCACATTTTCTGCCGCAATTGCCGTTCCGTCTCACACAGCGGCATGAGGTCAGCGCCCGCAATTTCGGATAATCGCCGATAGATTTCCGGCAGATTCTCCCCGTGGAACTGCCCCCGCAGCGCCGGGAAATCCACCTCGTCGGACAGCGCCAGCAGTTTCCGCGCATCCGGCTGCATCAGCGCGTAGAGGTCGCTTTCACAGAAAAGGGCGCTATTTTGATGGGATTGCTTCATCTCATATACCTCTCAATCGCCGCTGTGTTCGTCCATCATGCCGACAAATTTGCCCGCCGCCGTCCAGCGCGTCAGGGGCATTCCCGTGCCGGAGCGGAGCGGTTCGGGGTTCGGCAGTGCCGTCACGGGCAGCGCGCCGCGGCGTTCCGGGTGGTTCTGCACGCGCAGGAGCACATCCGCCGGGCAATCTGGCATGAAATACCGCACACCCTCGCGGTAGAGCCTCCGGCACAGCAGCCGAAGCGCCTTTTCGTCCGCCGCAGGGATTGGCTTTTCCAGCATCCGCCCTGCCGCCAGCACGTCGCCGTGCAGGTTGATTTCGGATTCGTACAGCCCCTTTGTGAGCGCCGCGCCCATCTCCCACACGCAGCCGTTCATCACGCGCACATCCATGCAGGTGCGCTCCGTCGCGCTCATTTGCAGCGTCGCATTGCGAATCAGCATGATTTTCTGCCCTCCACGCTTTTCTTGCACCGTACAATTCGCCGCGCAGACGGTGTTTTCCTGCATAAAAACTCCGCTGGATGTTGAATCCAGCGGAGAAGAAACATTATTTTCCCCACAGCACGAACGCGCTGTTTTCGGGCCAAATCTGGGCGGTTTGGTTCGGGTTGTGGGACTGCGCCATCACTTTGGCATAGACATAGGCTTCGTAAAGCGTCACCTTGCTGTCCTTGTTCAAGTCGGCGTTCAGGGACGAAATCGCCGAATTTCGGGCGAGGTTCCAGCCGTTGCCGTAGCACAGGCCGTAGGTGAACAGACCAAAGTAGCGGTCGATTTTGCCGTCACCGTTGCTGTCGTAGCCGGTGCTGACGCTCTTTTCCTCGGAGCGGCAGGCAGTGATGACGTAATAGCCGCTCTTGGCGAAATTCGTGTCACCCGCACGGTCGATGAAGGCGGGCGCTTCCTCGCTGAGCAGTTCGCTGCCGTCAGCCGCCAGCACGACCGCTGTGCGGCTGACATCGCCGGAAAGCTGATCATCATTGGCGAAGAGGTTCACGACCTGACTGTTGAACGCGGAGGACGATACCTGCGTCATCGTGCCGTCGCGCGCAATGAACTGCCCGGAGTGGCACGCGTCGATGATGATGACCTTCTTGCCGGGAATCTTGTCCAGCTCAGTTTTGAGGCGCGCAATCGAGACGTACGTCTGGAACGTGCCGACCAGCGCGGCGTGGTAGCTCGTCGGATTGCCGTCCGCGCCGACGCTGTTCGCGCCGTGGCCGGAGTAGTAGAAGAGCGACACGTCGTTGTAGCTGGCATTCCCGAACGTCGAGGAAATGCTGGAGAGAATCTCCTCGGCGCGGATGTTCTTCTTCACCGTCACGCTGTACGGCGTCGCGGTCATGCGGCCGAGCATGGTGCGCATCCCGTCCACGTCGTTTTCGCAGCCGGGCAGTTCGTTCGATTCGCCGGTATAGGTGTTGCCAATCAGCAGTGCGCGGTATGTGCCGACGGCTTCCTGATGCGTGTACGCCAGCTCATCCGACCAGTCGCCCACGCTCACGTCGCCGTTGGAGAAAATGCGCACCGGGCGCACGCGGTAATAGTACGTTCTGCCCAGCACAGCGCTGTTGTGGTAACCGTAGGCGTTGCTGACGCGCCCGTTCGCCTTGGGCGTGCCGCCGGGCGTGGTAGAAATGTACACGTCATACTTGTTCGCGCCCTCAGTGTCCGCCCACGAAATGCGGACGCTGTTTTCCTGCGCGGATACTGCCGTCAGCCCGGTCGTCTTGGGCAGCCACACGCCCATGCCGATGTCGCCCTTGAGCGAGAAGCAGCGCCATCCCTGCGGCTGGGCAAGGCGGAAGGAGTAAACGAAGTAGTAGTACACTTCGCCGGGCTTCATCGTGGTGTCGATGTAGGTGGTCGCGGTGTTCTCAGAGACCATCAACTTGTGGTAGCCCGTTTCGTGGAAGCCGCGGCGGTAGATGACGTAGCCCATCGCACCTGGGATCGCGTCCCACGTCAGCTTCAGCCCCGTTTCCGTCCACTCGTAGCCTGTAAACGACGGCGTTTCCATCGGGCTGCCGACCATGCGGTTGCTCGACGGCAGACCCGTAATCACATCGCCGCTGTTGAGCTTGCGCTTGGGGATAACAAGGAAGTCATACGTCTCGTTGAAGGAAATATCGCGGATGTCGCACAGGCTGCCCGTGAGGTCGGTGCGGACAATCTTGTAGTCGTCCGCGTCGTGCAGGGACATGGCAACATCGTAGTGCGTCGCGCCCGCAACGGGCGTCCAGTTCAGGCGGATGGTGGAGGTATCCTTGCCGCGCGGGTCAGCAATCACAACGTCGCCCAGCGCGATATACGGGAAGGACATCGACTGCGCGCCCTGACTGACCTGCTGCCCACCCACAGCATACAGCGCCTGAATGCGGTAGTAGTAGACCGTGCCCATGCGCGGGGTGGTGGTGGAATAGGTTGTGCCGCTGCTCTGCCCAAGGAGCGAATATTCGCTGCCCCATGCGGGCTTGTAGTAGATGGCATAGGCATTCGCGCCCTCTACCGCCGTCCACTTGAGGGTAATGCGGCCGCTGCGCTCGTAGGAGGCGGAAATGCCCGTCGGCTGCTCCAATGCACGCCCAATGATGAGGTCATCAAGTTCATCCGGCGCGATGGAAATCGTCGGTTCAGGGATTTCGGTGGCATTCGCATCGGTCGGGGCGGGGGTAGCGGTCGGCGCGTCCGTCGCGGGGACGGGGGTGTAGTCCGAAATGATTTCGTCCGTCGGCGCTTCGGTCGGATGTTCGGTGATTTCCGGCGGATTGGTGGCTTCCGGTGCATCGGTCGGCTGCTCGGTAATTTCTGGCACTTCGGTCGGTGCGTCCGTCACTTCCGGCGGATTGGTGACTTCCGGCGTGGCGGTCGGTTCTTCCGTCGGCTCTTCGGTCGGGGCGGGCGTTTCTTTCTGCTCCGGATGCACTGGAATCGGCGCAAGCAAGTGCCCGTGCGCCGCCATCAGGTCGTCCTCCGGCTTGCGGGGAATCGCGTCATATGCAGCGGTCTGCTCGTCCGTCAGCATTTCGGTGCTGCTGGTCTTGACCCACGCCGTGCGCACAATCACCCCATCATAGAAAGCAATCCGCACCGCGCGTTTGCTGTCCGTGCGCGCCTCGGCGTAAACCGTGCCGGACACTTCTGTCACATCCGCGTCGCCCGTCAGCTGCTGATTCGCGTAGAGCTTCGCGCCGCTGCGGAGGGTCGCCAGTCCCGGCACAAACACGTCCTCATTCGGCGTGGCGGTCGGGGCTTCGGTGGGAGCGTCGGTCGAAATCGGCGTTTCCGTCGGCGCTTCGGTGGGGATTTCCGTCGGAATTGCCGTATTCGTCGGTTCTTCCGTGGGAATTTCGGTCAGAATTGGCGTTTCCGTCGGTGCTTCCGTGGGGATCTCCGTCGGAATCGCCGTATTCGTCGGTGCTTCCGTGGGGATCTCCGTCGGAATCGGCGTATTCGTCGGCGCTTCCGTGGGGATCTCCGTCGGAATCGCCGTCGGGGCTTCCGTCACAGCCGGCTCTTCCCCGATAATCTCCTCTATCTGCGTGCCGTCTGCCGCACTCGGCACATCCTCCGCCAAGGCGGGGGCAGCCGTCATCAGCATCAGCAGCGCCAGCATCAGCGCCCCTACGCGGCGAAATTGCTTCTTCATCAGCAAACCTCCTCGTTCAAAGTCGTGGTCTATTCCCTTTCATTATATAGCAGCCGCTTCCAAAGGTCAAGCAATGCAGCATGAATGTTACAATTCGCAGAAAAATCGTGAAAAAGTCCGCAGAAAAATTCGCCCTGTCAGGCAAAACCCCTTGACAGGCGCGGCAAAATCGTGTATCATATATCGGTGTCAACGGAAAATGCTTGACAGCAAGGAGCGCTGACATGGCACAGGACGAAATCAGCAAGAAAGTCGAGCTGAATTGGCTTTCCGCGTTCTATGGCGGATTGCTGACCGACAAGCAGCGTCAGGTGCTCACCCTGCACTGCGAGGAGGACTTGTCGCTGACGGAAATCGCGCAGGAGGTCGGCATCAGCCGTCAGGGCGTGCATGAACTGCTCACCCGCGCGGCGCGGAAGATGTTCGAGATGGAGGAAAAGCTCCATGTTGCCGCCCGGTTTCAGCGCGTGGAGAACGGGCTGGAAAAATGCCGGACAATGATGCGCGAGGGCCGCTACGACGACGCGGAACGCATGATTGACGCGCTGATTCGCTTTGATCAGGAGGAAAACAATGGCCTTTGAGGGCTTGACAGAGAAATTGCAGGGCGCGCTGCGCAAATTGAGCAGCAAAGGCAAGCTGACGGAGGATAATGTCAAGGAGGGTATGCGCGAGGTGCGCATGGCGCTGCTTGAAGCGGACGTCAACTACGCCGTCGCCAAGGACTTCATCAAGAAGGTCACGGCGCGCTGCGTCGGCACGGAAATCACCGGCACGCTGAGCGCCTCCCAGCAGGTCATCAAAATCGTCAACGAGGAAATGACCCAGCTGATGGGCGGCGAAAACGCCCGCCTGACGTGGTCGTCCGGGCCGCTGACGGTCTACATGCTCTGCGGCCTGCAGGGCGCGGGCAAAACCACGATGGCAGCCAAGCTCGCCAACTATCTGGCAAAGCAGGGCAAAAAGCCGATGCTCGCCGCGTGCGACATCTACCGTCCTGCCGCCATCAACCAGCTGCAGGTCGTCGGCAAGCAGGTCAATGTGCCGGTGTATGAGCACGGCACGCAAGACCCGGTCAAGACTGCGCTGGAAGCCGTCGAACGCGCCCGGTATCTGGGCCGCGACGTGCTGATTATCGACACTGCCGGCCGCCTGCACATCGACCAGGAGCTGATGGACGAGCTCGTCCGCATCAAGGAAAATGTGCATCCGCAGGAAATCCTGCTGGTGGTCGATGCCATGACGGGTCAGGACGCGGTCAACGTCGCCCAGACTTTTAACGAGAAGCTGGACATCGACGGCGTGATTCTGACCAAGCTGGACGGCGACACCCGCGGCGGCGCGGCGTTGTCCGTCCGCGCGGTGACAGGCAAGCCCATCAAGTTCAGCGGCACGGGCGAGAAGCTTTCGGAAATCGAGCCGTTCCACCCCGACCGCATGGCAAGCCGAATTCTGGGCATGGGCGACGTGCTGACGCTGATTGACAAAGCCTCCGAAGCCTTCGATCAGGAGGACGCGGAGAAGCTCGCCAAGAAAGCCCGAACCGCCGATTTGACGCTGGATGACTTCCTCGACCAGATGCAGTCCATGAAGAAGATGGCGGCATCAAGTCGATGCTGGAAATGCTGCCGGGCATGTCCGGCAAGGACATCGACGTGGACGAAAACGCCATGAAGAAGCCCGAAGCCATCATCCGCTCCATGACGCCGAAAGAGCGCCGCAACCCCGGTGTCCTGAACGCCAGCCGCCGCAAGCGCATCGCCGCCGGTTCCGGCACGACCGTGCAGGACGTCAATCAGCTGATTCGTCAGTTTGATCAGGCGAAGCAGATGATGAAGCAGGTAACGCAAATGAAAGGCAAAGGCCGCATGAGAATGCGCTTCCCCAGAATGCGGTAAAGCCTGCGCACTCCCCTACTGCGTGGTATCATATAAATTGCTTATATGATTTCCATATAAATAACTTTCCTGAACATATTGAGGAGGAACAAACCAATGTCCGTGAAGATTCGTCTGAAGAGAATGGGTATGAAGAAGAAGCCCTTCTACCGTGTCGTCGTTGCCGACATCCACTCTCCCCGTGATGGCCGTTTCATCGAAGAAATCGGCTACTACAATCCCATGGTGCAGCCTGCTGAGGTGAAGGTGGACGGCGAGCGCGCGAAGTACTGGCTTACCTGCGGCGCTCAGCCCACGGATACCGTGCGCGTGCTGCTGAAGAAGACCGGCGTCATCGAGAAGTAAGGGACTCCCTCTGCAAGATGGATCGGTGCGGTTTTGCCGCATCTGACAGCCGACAGGCAGAAAGGACGCCCTATGCGCGAATTGCTCACCTTTGTGGCGCAGTCTCTGGTCGTTCATCCCGATCAGGTCGTCGTCCGCGAAACGGAAGGCCCGGAAGCCGTCATTCTTGAGCTGAGCGTGGCTGAAGAGGACATGGGCAAGGTCATCGGCAAGCAAGGACGCATCGCGAAGGCCATCCGCACGGTGGTCTCCGCTGCGACTGCCAAGAACAGCAAGCCTGTTTTTGTCGAAATTCACAAGCCGGAAGACGACGAAGCTCAGAACTGAACGTAGGCGTGGGAGCAGTGATGTTTCCACGCCTCTTTTCACTTTAAGTTTGCATCAGTCGCAGACTACGTTTGAGGGAGTATGCTTATGGGGATTTTCAAGGATTTTTTAAGTGCTATGCTTTCAGGTTCTGCTTCATCTAACTCTCAAATTGATGAGCGACCCGCGCGCTATACGCCGGAAGAATTTGTAATTCTTGAGCAGGAACAGTCTGGTCAAAAGTGGCACGGTGTTTTATTAAGTGACTTAAGCAAGCTGGCTCGTCAAACATTTCGCGGTAAGTATGTTAAAGTCGATGAATATAATTTCTTAGTTTTTTACTATTCTTCAAAGTCCAGAAAAACACAGCAGTCTGCATATTGTGAACTTGACGAAAATGGTCGAATTGTGCAGTTGCCGCACAGATATTATCCCGGTCAATGGCGGGATTCAGCAGATGATTTTGTTGAACTGGCAAATCAGCAATTCACGTTTCGCTAACACTATCCCTGCATAAACACGCGAACACTGTATGCGATCGCGCACAACTCAATCGCGCGAAAGGGTCAAGGGGCAAAGCCCCTTGCGGAGTCCAGAGGCAGCGCCTCTGGTGGAAAGGTTATTATAGATGAACGAATACCTGATGATTGGGGAAGTCCTGAAGCCGCAGGGCGTTCGCGGCGAAGTCAAAATCAAGCCCTACGCCGCCGATTTGGAGGCGTTCCATGACTGGAAAACCCTCTATCTCCACGACGGCGCTTCTTATCAGCCCATCAAGGCTTCCTGCTCCCGCGTCCACGACGGTTTCGCGTATGTCACCCTTGGCGACTGCAAAACCATGGACGACGCGGAGAAGCTGCGCGGGCAGAAGCTCTACATCGACCGCGCACACGCCCTTTCCCTCGCTGAGGACGAGGTGTACATCAGCGACCTGATTGGCTGCGCGGCGGTGGATGAAACCGGCGCCTCCCTCGGCAAGCTGACGGACGTGCTCCAGCACGGCGCGGTAGACGTGTACGTCTTCCAGTCCGACAAGGGCGAATGGATGGCGCCCGCGCTCAAGGCGGTTTTCCCGGCGGTGGACGTGCAGAACCGCGTCATCCGCGTCGTGCGCGAAAAACTGGACGAGGTGGCCGTCTACAATGAGTGAAGCGCCCGCGATGAAAATCACCATCCTGACCATCTTCCCGGAGATGTTTGAGAGCGTGCTGAATTCCAGCATTCTGGGGCGGGCGCGCGCGCAGGGCATCCTTGATATCCGCTGCGTGGATATCCGTCCCTTCTCCGACCGCAAGCATAAGAATACGGACGATTATCCCTTCGGCGGCGGCGCGGGCATGGTGATGCTGGCACAGCCGATTCTGGACGCGATGCACAGCGTGACGGGCGATGATTTCCAAGGTCGCCGCATTTATCTCGGCCCGCGTGGACGGACGCTGTCAACCGCCGTCGCCCGCGAGCTGGCGCAGGAAAAGGCGAACCGCGAGCTGAAAAGCGTCAACGCGGCGCTTCGCGAATCCGTTCGGCGGGCGGAAAACCTGCGCGAACAGGTGACGAACGAACAGGAAAAAAGGAGCCGCCTGATTCGCAGCGT
>ERZ773195.2526-NODE-2526-length-11465-cov-5.419982_pt1 | contig 11465 bp, 10 predicted proteins | sample MGYA00580530_ERZ773195 | MGnify/ENA primary metagenome ERZ773195 (study PRJEB29015, sample SAMEA2737751) | human gut metagenome | biome: human gut; feature: human-associated habitat; material: faeces | place: China | collected 2012 ...
AACGAGCCCCTCCTAAGGGCTAGTTGCAGGTTCGATTCCTGCAGGGGACACCATATCGACATCCAGCCACATCTCCCCTAGTCTACAAAACCCCATCAAACCATGACTATTAAAGGATTTTCGTTATCCTGACGTCCAGTTACATCTATTGAAATCCAGTGCATGTATGGGGCATAATCCGGGGCACTTCCGGTTCGATGTAAAATATGCCCCCAAAATGAACAGAAACATCCGCGACAAACTCTCGGCACAAACCTGTAAAACAGCCAAACCCAAAGAGAAAAGTTACAAACTCTCTGACGGTGGCGGCTTGTATCTTGAAGTATCCCCGACAGGTTCTAAATACTGGCGTATGAAGTATCGTCGTCCTTCTGACAGAAAAGAAGATCGCCTCGCTTTTGGAGTATACCCCGATCTGAATCTGGCTGGTGCCAGAGCAAAACGAGATGAAGCCAAAGGTCTTCTCCTCCAAGGTATCGATCCGAAAGCTAAGCAGAAAGAAGAAAAAGCAACTGCGAATGGAACCTATACTTTTGAAGCTATCGCACGCAGCTGGGCAAATCATCAGATGTGGAGTACAGATCATCAGAAACGGGTATTAAGCAGTTTAGAACGATACATTTTTCCTGCCATCGGCGCGTTAGATATCCGCAAACTGGAAAGCTTCAGCATTACACCGCTATTTCAGAAAGTGCACGAGATGGGAAAGCACGATACTGCGGATCGATTGAAACAGCGGGTAAAAGATGTGGTGCGTTACGCTCGATTGAGTGGTGCTAAAACTGAGATTATCCCTGATGACCTCAATATCCGTTTAAAGAAGCGTGATACAAAACATCATGCAGCATTAAAAACAGGTGACCTAGCCCTATTTTTCCAAAAGTTAGCAGACTTTAACGGAAACCTGATAACACGTCTGGCTATTGAGTTAACCATGTTGACCTTTGTTCGCTCAAGCGAACTTCGCTTTGCTCGCTGGCATGAATTTAATCTCGATGAAGCTCAATGGGTAATCCCCAAAAAAAGGGAATTAATCGAGGGCGTAAAGTTTTCCGATCGTGGCACTAAAAAGGGAAAAGTCGAACACGTTGTTTTCCTCAGTCGACAAGCGGTCTCTGTAATCGAACGTTTAAAGAAAATCACCGGTAACTATGATGTGGTCTTTCCCAGCGAACGAAATCCCAAAGGCGTGATGAGTGAGAATACTATCAATAAATCACTTCGTTTGATGGGATATAACACGCAAGAAGAGGCTACTGCGCATGGCTTTCGTACCCTCGCCTGTAGTGCTCTCTATGAATCTGGTTTATGGCAACAAGATGCGATAGAGCGACAAATGAGCCATAGAGAAAAAAATGATGTCAAGGCGACTTACAGTCGCGATGCAACCTATAACGAAGAACGGGCAACCATGATGCAATGGTGGGCTGATTATCTTGATGCCAATCGCGAAACACATGTCACACCCTATGAATTTGGAAAACTAAATATCCATGGCTAAAACAGCAGCACCGCCCAGACCATATCAGGATTCGAAGGATTTGATCTATTTCGAAAAATTGATCAATGAGCTGTCGACTGTTTACAAAACAGACAAACGTGATGCCAGCGATATGCTTTTAAGCAATTATCGGATGAGTAAATCTGACCCGTCAGACAAGGGAATTTTACGCTGTTATAAATTTACGTCTAAAGATGGATTCAAAACTGACGAATTTTTTGAAGAGCAATGTGTAGAATTTTTAAGCCGTATTGCAGATGGATATGAATATAGTGAAGACCCTATTCCGGGGCATGAAGGATACTATAACGTTAGGAAAGGTAGAAATTTTCTATATCCAGATGATGAAGATGTTTGGTATGGGAACTATGAGTTATTTGTCTTTCGTCGCTCAGAAGTAGTGAACTTCTTCCCTGCACTTGAAATGGTTTTTTCTGATATCTCTGGTGAAATTGATGATGCCGGGGACACTGTGGATGACACGCCAGTGAGCACAGAGATTGTTGCAGAAACTTGGCACGGTAAAGAGACTGCATGGAAATTGATTGCGGGGTTAGCCATTGCACTGAGTAAAACAGATAAAGACTATATATGGGGAACCTCTCCAAATGTGTCGAAAATTTGTGCACAGGCAGCAACCTTTGCTTCCGCGTTTGGGGAAGATCATGTAGATGTAATGGAAATTGATAATTTGAGAAAATTACTCAGTTCTGCCTTAAAACGGCATACTCCCAAACTAAAACCAAAATCGTGACGTAGGAAAATTGACACTCCCAAACAGGGGGGGTAATAGATAAATAGCGCCCAAACTGGCGCTATTACATTCCCAAAAAATTTCTCTCCAAACTCCCAGCTTTCTTTTTAAAATAATGATTTACTTCTTAGCAATTCAAGTGAAGTCCTATGAGGTAAACATGAAAAACTCTCTTATCCGGTTGCATGAGGTACTCAATCGTACTGGCTACAGCAAAGCATGGATCTACGCTCTGATGAGCAAAGGTGAGTTTCCCCAGTCGGTTAAAATAGGTACTCGTGCTATCGCTTTCATTGAACGCGAAATCGATGATTGGGTTGAACAACGCATAGCCGAATCTCGTAATCACGGGCAGTGCCACCACAGTTAACAAACTTATTTAGTTGTGTACAACGAAACGCCAATATGAAAACGGAAAAATAATGAACAGCATTCACAAGCTGAACAAAAATCAGTCATGGAAAGCCAAAGCAGCATTAATACTAAATGACATGGAAGTAAAATCAGCAAAATTCGTCGACATTGATTTATTTTGTGTAGCGATCAGTTTGCCAAAATCTACGATGCGGCAAGAAGATGGTGACATCATAATCCATGATGTTTATTTGAACGATAAGCACCTCATGGCAATTTCTACCGGAAATACTCATCTCATTACAAGAATGAGTTAGTAAAAAGGTTGCCAGTCAAGACATTATCGATATATCTTAATCGTGATTGAGCAGGAAGCTCAATCACCTCTTACAGGATGTAAGTGGTAATGTTTATAAGGAATTAGAATGAAAGATCAATATCTGGTTGCAGAAGATGCAGCCGCTCATCTCAATATCAGCCGCGCCCGTTTTTTCGACTTTCGCAGATTTATCCCCACTTTTCCCAAACCTATCAAGACTCGTTTAAATGGCTCTCGTCCTCGCCTTGTCTGGACACCTGATCAGCTAGATGCCTTTGCATTGTCTTTCTGGGGGGGTTGTGCACATGCGTAATCTGACCAGAACCGAAGTAGCCAAGCTGATCCGGAATAAGCTGCTGAACGGCGGCAGGCTGACACCAAAGCAACTTGACCGGATTTTGCAGAAATACGGAAATCACGAACGTAGCCGAGTTCTGGAGCTTTTGCGCTGTAAGTGGGGCACCCCAATTACCATAGACTCGAAAGGCTGTTACAGCATCACTGAGAGCGATTTAAGACGGTTTGCCGATGACCCCGATGATGTTCTATCTGGCTGGAAGGAAGACGCGAAAAAGAATCGTGAGTATCGCCAGCTTTATCGGTTTGTTACGGCGTTTACTGGATTGACCGGAATCAGCAGTGAGACAAGACGAGAGGTGCTGGCAGCAGTGAAAGCCAGAATTTAAGACAAAGAAAAGCCCGCTTTCGCAGAGCGGGCTAGAGCACTTTACAAATGGATATATCGAAAAAATACAATGAAATCATATCACATAACGCCAGATGAGGCGACCCCAGCATTAGCAAAACACACGCCACCAGCAGGACGCATGAAGCGTACCGGGGAAGATGTGACGACATCGAGAACGCCTGCATCACGCGGAAAATCACGAGCAGGAATGCCGGGCAAGTCAACGAAGGTCGACGGCTGGACTGAAAAGACCCTTCGGGGATTTAAAGATTTTGTTCGAAGCATTGACCAAAGCAACTTCATTGGCGGACACGTATCAGCGATTACCCTAACGACAGGAAAACGCCCATCTCCTGAGTTGTTTAAGAAAATGATCGCCGCCGTAACCAATGAGCTAAACAAAATGACGGGCGGAAAATGGGTCTACTGTATTGAAAAAACCAAGAACCAGAAGGCTCCGCACGTTCACTTAATTGCCGTGTTCCCTGATTCATGCGGTGATATTGATGCAAAGAAAGTAATTGCAGCCTGGTTTAAATGGGCGATGAAATCGAATCTCGTTCCGTCGATTGAAAATCAAGATGCACGGGACGCATGGTCCCCAGAGGGCTGGATGCGCTACATGGCGAAGCGTGATAGCAAGTTGATCATACACGGCACAAAGGAGCTTTCCGTAACCAAAGGCTGTTTGCCGGGCGTGCGTATGTGGGGTCATGGTGACGGGTGGTCGCTATCTCGTGAAGATATCGATTTAACTGACGCAGCTCACCGCGTCATAACGTCCATGGCTGACACTGCTATCGACATCCAGTTACGTGATAAAGGTTTACGGGATAAGGTTGTATCTTCCCGGAAAAGGCTTGAGAGATACGGTAGCGCGGCTATTGTCGCCCCACGGTCTTTCCGACCGTCGGAGATGGGCGTTTCCATTATCAAAGAGCTGGCTGCAAATCCGGGTCTTGTTTTTGGGGTAAACGGGATAGGCTTTCGCCCTGAAAGCCACCGCGAATGCGAAATTCTACGCAGAATGCTTCCATTGCAAATCGCCAGGGAAATTACTCAGGAAGAGTTCGAGTCTCTGTATGGCGAAATTTCCGAACATTACGACGAGGAGATGGAAGACATGTTGGCAGACATGCGGGAGGCAGAAATGGAGGACAGGCATCGGTCCGGCGATATTCATATCTATGATGAGCAAGCGCATGATGCCGAGTGGATGTGAGCGTATATATATAGTAGAGACAGTAAGGGGGTGATAAGGTAAAAAAATCCTATTACAGCAGTAAGTTGAGTCTTTTCGTTAAAGAAGCCGCAAACGGCGGTTTCACCGCCACAGGCGAAGCAAAAGAAAACAAGTCGCAGGAAATTATAACGACGAAAAAATCGTAGTTCGTTTATCACTCAGGGCGGTTTCACCGCCACCAGCGCAGAAAGTTCACTGTCAATAACGGCGCTCCGCGCCAACGTTGAGAAAGAACGCAAACAACGAACCAAAGTCCTAGAAAAAACCAAACTCTTCTGAAGGGCATCCGTTGAGAGAAGTCAGGTTGAGGAGAAAACGCTTATACCTTTTTAACGATGATCGGAAGTCAATTTTTTGACATTAGAAGTCGGTTCTATAAGAACGACTTGATCATGACTTGATGTCCAGCGAGAGCACGCCAGCCGTGGCTTGAAAGGGTGGAACGCAGTGGAAGCCTTGCAACGTAAGGTCAAGGCAAGCCCCTTTTTTTATCTGTAAGAACAAGCGAGGCAATTTCACCCCGCTCAGAACCCGTAAAAATTGCCGCTGGTGGTTTCACCAATCGAAATCAATATCCAGAAGATCCAGCTCCAAATCCAAATCCAAATCCAAATCCAAATCCAAATCCGGCAGCGGTTCAGCTTCGAGAGAAGCAAGAAGCGCCTTATCTTCCTCTTCGCTTAATGCCAGTTGCCTACTCACTTCAGCAATTTCTTTATCGGTTTCACGTTCCACTTCAGCAAAAAATTCAGCCCAAGAATCACCGGTTTTACTTTTCATTTTAAAAATCCTTTTTAGTTAATGGGCATCCATTGCCCAACGCGATCATTATCGCACACCAGCCTCACCGCGTCGGGGCTTTTCCCTCAATGGTGGGGACGTCGGGTGTTATCCAAGAACCCCCCAATGGTGGTTTTGCTAAAACAGCAGGTTTCCCTCGTATTGATGGGAACCACGAGCAGACAAGCGCTGTTCTAATAAAGCACCCTATTTCACTACACTTAACGTTGGGTTAAACCGTAGTGATTTGTCTTGATTTTTATGTGATACGCACGTAGTGTTCCGGCATAAAGGCAAATCACTACAAAAGGTTTTCACATGGCTAATATTGGTTACATACGCGTATCATCCGTCCAGCAGAACACGGAACGCCAGTTAGCTGGTGTTACACTTGATAAGGTGTTTGAAGAGAAAGCTAGCGGAAAGAATATTGAGCGCGCACAGTTCAGAGCCATGATGGATTATGTTCGAGAAGGGGATATTTTACACGTTCACAGCATCGATCGTCTTTGTCGTAAAACGTCCGATTTGCTGACTACCGTTGAAGAACTCACCAAGCGTGGGGTAATCGTCCAGTTTCACAAGGAAGGTTTTAAAACAGGCAAGGAAAGTGCATTCGGCAACTTTATGTTAACTGTTCTTGCCGGGGTAGCCCAGATGGAACGAGAGTTTATGCTTGAACGCCAGCGAGAAGGCTACGAAGCAGCTAAGCAAGCTGGACGTCTTTCTGGGAGAGGAAAAAGCTCAACCATAGATCGTAGAGCAGTCATGAACGAACTTTTAGCAGGATTGTCAGTTAGAAAGACCGCTGAGAAATTTAGAATAAGCACTCAAACTGTCATGAAAATAAAGAAAGAATTGCGTTAGCTTTTAGTTATTAACATAACAAAATTAAAATTTCGATAAAAATTAATCAACAGAATAATTTGCAGACAACTTTTGGAAAAAATTCATAAAATAAAATTTGATTGTGGGCTGACTCAATGGTCAGCCCTGCACATATTATTTCAATCCAATAATAAATCTTTCGTATGAACCTTGAGCGTTACTTAGATGAGTATTTAATTCATGCAGTGGTCGTCCGAGTTTAAAGCGTCTTTGTTGTCCAGAGCCGCGATTTTCGATTTCTTCAACTACACGAGAATCGATTAGTTCTGGCAGAGTAAAGTCAATAAATGAACGTCCCTTTTCACCTAACTTTATTTTAATCACAGACTCACTAATATGCGTACTCCTCATGAAATAGCGAAGTAATTTTTCCACACTCATTAACTTCTCGTCCATAGACAAAAAACTTATATCGGTTGAAATTTCAGATAAATCATTTAGAGAAGTGATATTTTGTTTTTTAAGATAAGCATCAATCGCTCCTGGCTCCCAAATCTCTATACCTGACCCTTCAATTTTTAATGAGTCAAAAGAACAATCGATGAATTTATTTCCACTTAAAACAGTTGATGAATGGATTCTCATTTGTCCTAAATTACAATCTTCAAAGCTGCTATTTTTTATTTTAGTTCCTTCATAACTCCCATGTGAAAAATAACAGTTTTTGAAAATTACATTGTCAAGCTTACAATCACGCATTGCATCGACACCGAAGACCATATCTGACAACTCGATCCCTTCGGAATTAATATCGCTCAATATCTTTAAAATTATATTCCCGCAATTTTCCTTAGTGTATGAAGCTTGTCCATCAAGTTTGTTTACAGAAGAAATAAATCTAGCGATTTCGATTAATTCTTGATCGCAATCACGTTTCAAGTTTCTAATTAATGCAGATAGAGAGTTTTCTGGTAAAACTCCTCTTCGCAGAATGCTTAATGTCTCGGAAGAAGAATCTTTATTCAAAGGACGTATAGAACGAGCTAGTCCATCACCTAAAAAATATTGGCGAAATTCATCATGATCAAACTCCACAGCAAGATTTACATCTGGTGAAGAAATCAATAAAGCATGACCTTTGATTCTCTCCGTGACTTGATATGCTTGTTGAGATGTAAGCCTTTTGGATTCACAAAAATACTCTGCGATTGATTCAAGATGATCGTTCTTAAGATATTCAACACGAGTTTCCCACATATTTACTGCAATAAATGATAGCAGTTCACAATGTTCATCGACGGTTATCAAAGTAGCACCAACATCACCTGAACGATCAATCCATTTTTCATTAGCTTCTCGCTCAATTATACTTTGAACAAAAAATGCAAAGAAATCAGTACCAGATGAATAAATTTTCTCGATGAAATTATCTAGAGATTCACTTTGCTGAGCAATGTCGACTAACCGCTTGGCTAACACAGGACGAGTTAGCAAGGAGTGATCGTGACCTAACCGGTCGGCTACTCTATCGTAAATATTTTTAGCATCTGATAAATTACGATTTTTACAGTAGGCTAAAAACTGCGCCTCCTGCCAACGATTTAATTCAAGCTTTGAAAAACCTACTGAAAAGCTACTTATAGTATCGTATAGCTTTTCTTGTGACCTCAAGTTTTCAAACTCAAAATATGCCTTACGTGCAGCAATCGCTACTGTCCCGGTAGAATCTAACGAGTTAACTAGTATCCCCATTGCTGATAAAGCTTCACCAGAGCTATTCTCAACAAACATTTCTTCAAATCCATCAAAAGCTGGCACGATAACCCCCATTCGTACTAATGCCAAGAAGGAATTGTAATATAAGAATGGGAAACGATATTTATTCTGTAATGCACCGACAGTAATATCATCAAATCGCAAAAAATGTCTACCACCTAAAATAATAGGAACCAGAAGCCAATCCGAAGATCCTTGACTAAATTTTTTCGCTTGTTTTCTCGCGGCTGCATTAATTAAAGATGTTTTTCCCTCACCTGCGTCACTGGTGATATACAAAACAGAAGTTTCGAATGAACTTTGTGAGCCTAAGTTTTTTAAAACCTCATCAAGAGCATCTTCCACATGAACTGTCTTTTCTTCAGGACTTAAATCTAAAGAGTTTAGTAATTCTGCAGTTGGAGATACATAATTACTATGCTCTGGTATCTGATCCAAGATACGCGAACTTAGCAACTCTAATTTCGCTAGTCGCTTAACAATCCATTTACTTGCAGGTATTCTGTCTACAGAGTCATTTTCGATAACATAAATATCCCCAAAATCTGAATGAATCCGAATCTCAATCAAATCACTATTAATAGTGAACATTACAACTTGAGAATCATAAATTATTTCGGTTCCGGGATCGGAAAAAGTTGAAATGATCGATTTAAAAGTATCAATTTGCATACTAAATTCCTAATTCGATTAGAGTTGAAGTCCCGACCCTTATTGGTTTAATCTCATTGCTAATTTTAGGATGAACACGGATTATTTTCTTCCCTTTGAGCAATAATGTTCTGATCGGTGGTAAAAAATCATCGTCAGCACTAATTATAAAAATCAAATCATTATTCTTCCCTGAAACATGTATTAGATCACATGTCAGCATCGTATCTACAAGTTTTTGCTCGTGTCTATATACGACAGAGGTACTTGTTGAACAACAATTTTGTACAGTACAACGTCCTTTTTGTAGGATTTTTTTTACAATCGGTAATGGGCAACATGTAGAGTCACAACCTACAACAGCTGGAGTTTCAACTCGAATATTACTGGGTCGTCCTTTTCGACGATATGTATTGAACAACTGATGACCAGGCTCTTCCAATAAAGATACTGCAAGCTCCGCAGTAGTTCTAATAACCGCTGTTTCTCCATTATCTCGGAGTATACGCATTATCGCAGGAAATTCATTTTGGATACTCACCGTTAGTTTCTGTGAAAGAACACTGAGAGTGTCGCCTTCATACCATCCTCCATACAATCTTATTTCACAAGAAACAATATTTTCAAAAATATGAGAAGAAGACTGAGCCAAGGTTTTTTGTACAATATCGAAAACCCCAGAAGTTTTTTGTATGGTGCTGAGATTATCATAATCAATAAATATAATAATATTCATGTATAAAACCTAAATTTTAAAAAATAATTAATTACTATTCCTGTCAAGATAAATTAATTTTTTTGAATCTTATTACATAAACACATTATAAACTACCATATAAAAATGATGCCACGCCACGCCACGCCACGCCACGCCACGCCACGCCACGCCACGCCACGCCACCAAGATATCCCTAGACTATGAAGTCAAGGAAATTCATAGTAACAACCTTAATGAAGGTATCGTAGCTCTTTTACTATATATCATTCTCTAAATGGCACCATACTCAAAGCTGAAAAAATCCTGAATCCTAGAAAGGTTTCTATGATTTAGATGGTCAATGGTCTGATCATAGAGTAAAAGACTTCAGCCCCCCCCCAAAAAAACCAAGGGGCACATTAGGGGTAACACAAGTAATTTCAAAAAATATATTCATAAATATCAATTAGTTATATACAAATTCGATTCCTGCAGGGACACCATGCCCAGCCGCAATAATCTTCTCTCTCGATCGACATCCGTTGCGTTACATCGCCATTACCTGCAATCTACAATCGTCCTTCCGCCTCGCCCTTTTTCCGCTCTTATCTGGTTAAGACAGCGGTGTTTTCATGGGGTTCATTTTGCTTCCCACGCCAAGTCGGTCGCTACGGGAAATGATATCATCACTGCCAAAAGCGCTTTCACACACGTGTAACTATCCAGCCTCCTATTTTATGCAGCTTCGCTTTCTGCATATTCAAGACTCTGCAGATATTGCAATGCTATCGGGTCGGCAACATATTCAACCTGACCATGATGGCGCTCAACTTCATCAATAATCCGACTAAGCTCAACCCGAAAAAACTCCTTGCGCAGATTAACTTTATTAATGCGATAATTTTCCAGGTGATCGTGCAGCGTTCTTTCCAGTGCGGGGGCATCGTCGCAGGAAATCATGGCATGGACGTCAAAATCAAAAGGTACCGCCGCTCCACTTAGCTCTTTCACTCGCTCCATAGGTTCCAGCCGTCGGGTCATACCAATTTTGAAGACATTTTCACCGAAGGAGCCGATATTCGAAATCACATACACATGTCCCTGTCTGGTGAGCTGAGCCATGGATTTGGCGCGTTCATACTGCTGATGTACTTCCTGGATTTTCTGCTCCAGCTCCAGACGCTGTCTTTCCAGCTCTTCCCGGTGTGTGCCTTCAGCGGCGAGAAGGGCTTCCCCCAGTAAACGCTGCTGCTCAGCAAGGCGTTGCTCCTCTTCTTCCGCTTCGCGCTGCTGCTGCTCCAGTTCATCCTGACGCTGTTTTTCTTCCCGCATCTGATGCTTAAGCTCAGCCTGATACTCTTTTTCTTCCTGCGCTTTTTCCAGCAGGGCGACCTTATCCAGAAACTGCTGCTTTACACCTTCCCAGTCGGCGTTATCTTCAAGTTCCAGAAAGGTGATTTTCTCGCTAATGGCCGCGTAAGCGTCTCTCTCCTTCCTGAGCTGGTCGTATTTGCTTTGCCAGTTATTTACCGTGGTGCCGGAAAGTAGTGTTTTGACTTTGAATTTATACGCGGAGTCCACAATACGCTGCAATGCCCTGGAGGCTTTATTTCTGGCATTGCGAAATTCATCCCACTGACCGGCAAGCTGTTGCTTTTCCTGATACAGCTTGCAAGCCACTTCGGTACTGACGATTTCGTCAAAGGCTTTCTCTTTTTTTGCCAGATCTGCGGCTTTTTTTCTAAAGCCGCGATAAATAATAATCCGTATTATCAGTGCAATGGCTAGCAGTAACCCAAAGAACAAACCAATAACGCCTGCCGGATTCGATACGGATTCAATGAATCGCTCATTAAGATTGATTAATGCCTTTA
>ERZ773195.2527-NODE-2527-length-11465-cov-4.021648_pt1 | contig 11465 bp, 9 predicted proteins | sample MGYA00580530_ERZ773195 | MGnify/ENA primary metagenome ERZ773195 (study PRJEB29015, sample SAMEA2737751) | human gut metagenome | biome: human gut; feature: human-associated habitat; material: faeces | place: China | collected 2012 ...
CGAAAACGGTATCGTTTATACCATTGAGGGAAACTCCGGTGATAGCTGTCGGGTAAACCAGTACAGCGTAGGTCACTACGAAATCCTCGGATACGGAGTACCGAACTACTAACAAAAGCGCCACCGACTCACTTTTGATGTGGGTCGGTGGCGCTTTTTTTGTTTACGGGTTGCATTTCTTGCAGGGGTCATATCCTTGGGAAATCAGATCATCTCTGCTTCCGGTATAAGTCTGCTTGTTCTTATCACTCATTTGTTTGACTGACGAGCAAGAAGGATAGTGAAATTTTTTCGTATTGACATTCAGAATGTAGGTACTTTCAACATTTTGGGCTGGAGGATTAGATTGTTCGGTTTGCTTCGGCGGTTCTGTTTGTTGAGTACCAGCGAATGAACTATCCCCAGTTGCATAGTTTATCGAAATGTCTGGCTGGACATTGTAGCAATATACATTAAAGCAAATGCCATCTCCATTGTCCTCAACAGAGTATGCTTCCAGTAAAACACCGCTTGCAAGGAGATTGTTGCCCTCAAAAATTGGCGTGGAGCGATATAGAATGTGATTTCCGGTTTCTTTAACATAGTCTGCAACCATATTCTCGAATGGCAGCATCCCCTGAATGTTCAGATAGCGAGTACCTGTTATAAGATTTTTTGTGTTGGCATTTTCGCCAGAGAGCTGATAGCCGATCAAGTGACAACGATTATACAGATACTTCCCATCCACATTATCGTATTTTACAGTATGCCAACCTGTTGGTTTAACACTTCCGATAGAGCCTCGCTCTTCGGTCGGCATTAAATCTTTTCCGATGGAAGCAACACAAACGCCGCATCGCCCCAACGAGTCAAGATCACTGTAATACTCATATGAGCTGGTTGTATAGTCGCTCTCGGTAAAATACGGAATGTTGTTATTGATTACAGCATATGGCGAACCGGAATAAGCAGGTACATCGCTAATGGAAAAAGAAGAATTGCTTTCTTTAGCGGGAGTGGTTGCATTGCTTGTTGTCGGCGATGCAGATGCTTCTGAGGAGGATGAGTTGTCTGAGCCTGTGTCGGATGGTGTTGTCGTTCCGTTAGCGGAATCCGAAATGGTATATCCCGGCGATACCGCTGGCGGCTCAACCGTTCCGCTTTCGGAGATACATCCGGCTATGATAATACAAGTGACGAGGGCTAACGAAGCTGCGATAGAGCCAATGGCAATTTTCTTTTGCCGTGCTTTCTTTTCCTGCGCTGCTTCTTCCGCAGTTTTTAGAGTAGATAATTGCTTTTCGTATTCTTCTAAACGCTCGGAATTGCGGGCAGAGAGTTTCTTCTTTTGGCGGAGCTTCTCAATCTCTTTCTCAAAGTCCGCTATGCTTTTCGGCTTTTTAGAAAAGAGGCTCATCTGACATACACCTCTTTCGTGATCTTTTCGTGAGAGGTGCCACCAAAGTCAAGCGTAGTTTCGAGCTTGTAATCGCTTGCGTAGTCAATGTCAAAATAGAAATCTGCCGGGTAATCTCGGTTCCATTTATAAATGACCAACCTTGAAATCTTTTCTTTGAACTCAGCAACCGATGTGTTTTCAACAAAACAATAGTCTTTGGCATCGGCGTCAGCTAAAAAGCTTTCGCTGATGGAAACGCTACATTCTGCTTGAGAAAATAATGACTCAGAGTAAGGTGCAATCAATAAAGAAGCCCCATTGATAGTTTTCAAAATATCCTTGACAACATTAGCATCTCGACTTTGCCGACGATGGTTAAACATCATCCCATTCGCATTATCTAAGCAAACAATAACAGTCATAGCCACCCCTCCATCTTCATCGCACAAACGCTAACAGACCTAAAATAACGCTATAGGTGTAATTATTATAGCAGATAATCAAGAAAACTACAACCAATAGAGTTAGATTATGCCTACACGACCGTGTATAGCGTGCGTGTTGTCGATTATAATACTAATAGTGCGATAGTAACGCTGAAGGGGGTGGTTCCCGTGGACATCGAAACGATTGGTCTGAATATCAGAAAATGCAGAAACGCAAAAAAGATGCGTCAGGAAGATTTGGCACAGAAAGCGAATGTGAGTTCAAATTATATCAGTGCTGTCGAGAGAGGCGTAAAGATACCGTCAGTCGAAACGCTAATTGATATTATGAACGCACTCGGTGTTTCTGCTGATATGATATTTTGCGATGTCATTGATGCGGGTGTAACTGAGAAGAATAATCAGCTTGACGCAAAAGTTTCTCAACTTTCCACCAAGGATAGAAAGACCGTCTATGATGTACTTGATCTCTTGGTTAGAGGTTTGTCCAAATAACTCCAAAGTTCGGCTTTGCGCCGAACTTTTTTCTAAACTGGAACAATTAAGAAAGCAGCCGGAAACGGCTGCTTTTCCTTTACGCTGATGAAGGGTGATAAGGTGGTCGAGTTGGTCTAAATAAGTACCGATCTTCCGTTGTTCCTTGACTGACGGTACAGTTATTTCATTTTTCAGAAAATCGGACTCGTGTATTCTCCATTGTCCATAGATGACACCCTGACGCCATTTGACCATAGCATTTATAAAGTCCTTTCTGACCAATCTTCTTCCTAAAAAATCCGAGTCAGCTATGCCAGTAGGCTCAAAAATGCTATATACCGGTGAAATGCAGGCTTTTCCGTACTTATTCAGACCTATGGAGCCGGTTTCAAGGTTGTTGGAGCTATATATGAAATCGCCTTTCTCTGTTTTCTTATATAGCTTGTTTACCGTGTCCGTAACTAAGGCGCTTCGGTCATAACGCTCACCTTTAGGGGCAACACCTTCATTTGCTATGAATGCCATTAGGGGATATTCGTCGCTCATTGGTGCTTGTTGATTACGCTCTATGAGCAAATCCCCAACCTTACGCTGTTCCCAAGAGGATGTATAAAAAGGATGGATCAGTTGGACAGTCAGAGAAATATTCGGGGTTGAATGAAAAAAGGCTGTCGTTGATGAAGGGTGATAAGGTGGTCGAACTGACGAATAAACGCCCCGATTTGCTTTTGCTCTACAATATCTTTAGGTACAGAAAGGTCTATATCAAAGAAATCCTCGGCAGAAATATTGAGAAGCCCGTGATTCCTCGCACCCTCGGCAGCTCTCTCAGCAACACCTTTGTGCCACCTATCTGTATCGAAGAAAACGGTCAGATAATCCGAATCAATCTGTTGCTCTTTCTTGGGAGCAAAAACGATGTAAAGCGTTGATAGCACGCCTTTTTCGTACAGATCAAGTCTTTTGACCGCACCAAATGGATAGCCATCAGAGGTGCTTTTGTTGTAGGCAAATTCGCCGTTCAGCACCAAGTAATAGTTGCTCACATCTCGGCTTGCAACACGGTTATTAAAGTATGTGATTTGGTCAACCAAACCATATTGTGCTGAGATTGTTAATGGTAGCGTAGATTCGTTGTTTATATTCTTGCGAACTACTCTATCAACGAGTTCACCCAACTTACGCTGTTCCCAAGCGTCTGAGAATCCTTTGAAGCGAATTGCGGGAGCATCTGATTTTTTCGTCATTCTGCACTACCTCCCAGCAATTTCTTCAACTCATTAAGTCCCAGCATATCGTACTCATTACCCTCAAGGTCATCGATCATTCCCGAAAGCGTTGCTTCGGTTTCGCTGATCTGCTGTTCGACCTCGAAGAAAGTTGTAGCATACTTGTTTTGAAGGGCTTGAATTTTGCTTACCAAGCTGTCGATTACGGTATCAGGTAGTTTGTGAATGCTCTCAATGAGAGGAGCAATCCACTTCTTTTCGAGCAAATCCAAAGCCTGTTCATCGCTCAGACTTTCAATCGTATCCTTTGTTTTTGCCTGCAACGCAGCACTCTTTGCCTTGATCTCCGCCTTTATTTCTTTCTCGCTCTTGACTACCTTTTCTAAGAGTGTACGAAGCGCAACGCTTTCAGGAGAACGGTCTTTCTTCAGTTCCTTAATCTTTTTGGATACTTCTTTCGGAACGAAAGCATCGCCTTCCTCGGTGAGAACATCGTTGCAGCTCTCTTTATCCTCCTCTGTCATTTCATCAAGGATAGACTCATACTCAGAAGGGATTTCCGCCAAACGGCTTTCCAAACCGTGAAGCTCGTCCGTTTCTGTGGAGAGCAAAGTCGCCTGTACCAAGTCGAACGGGATAATATGACCTATCCAGCCCTCTTGAACTTCCTGATCTTTACCGTCCTTTTTCTTGATGACAAGGTTCGGATCGACCTTCTTTGTTGCAGCAAAGCCTTCGGTTTGCAACATTTCGAGGTCGATGGAAATACCTGTCCAATCGTCGTCAAGAAGCTGGAACGCCGCATATTTGTCGATAAGTGGAATTTCCTTCAATCGCTCGAAAATATCAGCACTCAGAACGGTTTCAGCCTTAGAGATTTCGATGCTTCCCATCCGGTCGATAAGTTCTTCTTTCAGGAATGCCGGGAAAGTGGAAAAGGCAGCGTTAAAAGCATTCTCAAACCCGACCACATCAGGGTGGCTCTTGATGGCACTCTTAATATCAGGGGTAGACACATTCACATAAGGAATGCCACTCTCGGTAAACAACGCCTTTTTCAGCGCAGGGAACGCCGTCCAGAATTCGCTCATCTCGTCAATTTCTGCTGTCGGGATACCGCCAAACATAGACGCATAGACATCCCAATGCTCGGCAGCTTCGGAGGAATCAACATAGCGAGGAATGTTCAAGTTATAATCATTGCTGCGGATTTCTTCACGACTGACGACTCGTGAAAACTTCGTAACGCTTTCACGCTTGATAAAGGTATCTGCTATGCGTTTAATGTCAGACGCACGGAGCTTGTTATTTTTACCCTCTTTGATAAAGCCCTTGGATGCATCGATGATAAGAACATCGGTGTTCTCACGCTTTTGGCGCAGCACCATAATGATGGTGGGAATTCCTGTCCCAAAGAAGATATTTGCAGGCAGCCCGATAATGGCGTCGATATGGTTATTCTCAATCAGGTTCTTTCTGATTTCACCTTCCTCACCGCCACGGAACAGTACGCCGTGGGGAAGAACGATTGTCATAATGCCGTCCGGCTTGATATGGAACAGATCGTGAAGCAGGAAAGCATAGTCGGCTTTTCCTTTGGGAGCAAGTCCAAAACGAGCATAACGAGGATCACCCTCTTTGTTGGACGGGTCCCAAGCCTGCGAATACGGCGGATTGGACACGACCGCATCCACATAGAGAGGATTATAGGTATTCACCGGATCATTTTCGTCAAAGTACGGCCAATCCTCCTCAAGAGTATCGCCGTTACGAGTGACGATATTATCTGGTTTGATGCCACGCATAACCAAATTCATCCGGGTCAGGTTATAGGTGTTCTCCTTTAACTCCTGAGCGAAGTATTTGATGTTGTTGTCATCGGTCATATACTTGGCAACGCTCTGACCGATATTGATAAGCAACGATCCCGAACCGCTTGTCGGGTCGTAAATTTTTATTTCGCTTTTGCCCTTCAAGTGGCTTGCAACGATTTCAGACATCAGCAGAGATACCTCGTGCGGGGTGTAGAACTCACCTGCTTTCTTTCCAGCATTTGCCGCAAAGTTACTGATAAGATATTCGTAGATAAAGCCAAGAACATCGTAGTCCTGCTTGCCGTCCATAGGAATATCCTTTATCAGCGTCAGAAGCCCGCTGATTGCTTTTGTTTGTGAACCGGAGCTATCGCCAAGTTTGGAAAGACCTGTTTGCAAAGTGTCGAACACCTTATCAAACACCTTTTTGTGCGTGTTGGAAATCAACCGGCTGAACGCAGAGAGTGCATCACGGACATTTGAAACATCAAAGTCCTTACCCATCGAGAGCCAAGTAGAAAAGAGGTCTTTATAGGCAATAAAGTAGCCAATATTCTCTTGAACCCACTTAACCAGTTGATCATCTTCTTCTGATACGGTTTTCAGAAGTTCGTCGTCATAGTCATTTTCCTTCAAGAATTTGACTTCTTTATCAGATAGATACTTGTAAAAGATAAAGCCAAGTATGTAATCCTTATATTCATTCGCTTCGATTTTGGAACGCATTTGGTTTGCGGAAGCCCATATTTTCTGAGCAAGCTGTTGCTTATTCATCCTGTGAACCCATCCTTTTTCTTTTTTAAGGGCGATATACTACCCCACTGTTATGATACAACAATTAGTGTCCCTTAAAACGGACTCACTTCTCGTCGGGAACAAACTCCATAATGTCGTCAGTCGTGCAATTCAAAGCTGAGCAGATTTTTCCCAACACTTCAGTGCTTACATTTTCATCACGACTGAGCTTATTGATTGCGTATTTAGTGAGTCCAGCAGCTTCCTGCAAATCTCTTTTCTTCATATCTCGATCAAGCAGAATGTGCCAAAGTTTTTTATAGCTTACAGCCATCGTATCATTCCTTTCTCTTAACCTGCGAGTAAGTGCTAAAACACATCTTATATTATAGCACATAATCCTGAATTAGCAACAATAAATCCCGATATTTCAAACTTACTTCCTATATTTCACACCCGAATAAGCTCGACTGCGACCGGATAGCTTGGGAACAGCGTAAGTTTGAAGAAATCGCTGTGCGATCATCGGTAATATGCTCCGATGATACCCTTCCAAGAGTTGAATATGAGGATATAGTGTCAGGGACAGGTCGGCTCAACAAAGACATCTACGCCAAGCAAAGTAGCAAATCAGGCATCGCATTTCATCAAGGTGATGTCCTTTACGGAAAACTCCGCCCATACTTGCAAAACTGGCTTTTGCCCACATTTGATGGGCTTGCTGTGGGCGATTTTTGGGTATTACAGCCTCAAAATGCTGATAGCAGCTTTCTATATCGATTGATTCAGAGCCGGCAATTCGATGAAGTAGCTAATCAATCGACCGGGACGAAAATGCCGAGGGCAGATTGGAAATTGGTGTCCAAAACTGTGTTCTCCATCCCGTCAAACATTAGTGAGCAGGCGGCTATTGGTACATACTTTACAGCACTCGATAGCCTTATCACCCTTCATCAGCGTGAGTTGGAAAAGCTCCAAAATATCAAGAAATCTATGCTTGAAAAGATGTTCGTGTGACATCAATTTAGTAGGAAGGAGGAAATCGAATGACATTCCAAAAAGAAGCGGACTTTGAGGAAGCCCTGATTAAAGTCTTGGCGGATAAAGGCTGGGAAAAAGAAGTTATCAAGAACCCAACCGAGCAAGACCTCATCCGAAATTGGGCAAAGATCCTGTATGATAACAACCGTGGAATTGACCGCTTGAATAACTATCCTCTTACGGATGGCGAAATGCAGCAGATCATCGAGCAGATCACGGAACTTAGAACCCCGTTGAAACTCAATGGCTTTATCAACGGAAAAACTGTGTCCATCAAGCGTGATAACCCTGATGATAAGCTCCATTTTGGCACTGAAATCAGCTTGAAAATATATGATCGCAGGGAAATCGCCGCTGGACAGAGCCGGTATCAGATCGTACAGCAACCAGTCTTTCCAAGCAAGTCAAAAATGCTGAATGATCGTCGTGGCGATTTGATGCTGCTCATCAATGGTATGCCGGTCATACATATTGAGCTGAAGCGCAGCGGTGTCCCCGTCAGTCAAGCATATAATCAGATTGAGAAATACTCATTTGAGGGCGTTTTTACCGGATTGTTCTCGCTCGTTCAGGTGTTTGTAGCAATGAACCCTGAAGAAACTCGTTATTTTGCGAATCCCGGACCTGACGGAAAGTTCAATACGGATTACTATTTCCATTGGGCTGACTTCAATAATGAGCCTATCAACGATTGGAAAGCTATCGCCTCCTCGCTGCTGTCCATCCCTATGGCGCACCAGCTCATTGGGTTTTATACTGTTGCCGACAATGCTGACGGTGTTCTGAAGGTAATGCGAAGCTACCAGTATTACGCAGCCAGCGCAATTTCCGATGTTGTGTCTAAAACGAAGTGGGACAGCGGTAAGCAGCGTGGCGGCTACATTTGGCATACCACCGGCTCGGGTAAGACGATGACGAGCTTTAAGTCGGCTCAGTTGATTGCAAACTCCAATGATGCAGATAAGGTTATTTTCCTTACCGACCGTATTGAGTTAGGAACTCAGTCGCTCAAGGAGTATCGGGCATTTGCGGACGAGAACGAAACCGTGCAGGCAACAGAGAACACATATGTCCTTTTGACTAAGCTGAAAAGCAACGCAACGGCAGATACCCTAATTGTTACCTCTATTCAGAAGATGAGCAATATCCGAGATGAGGACGGAGGACTTAATGCAAGCGATATTGAAATAATCAACGGCAAACGGCTTGTTTTTATTGTTGACGAGGCTCATCGTTCAACTTTTGGAGATATGCTATCCATCATCAAGGAAACATTTCCCAATGCCATCTTCTTTGGCTTTACCGGCACACCGGTGTTTGAGGAGAATGCAAAGAAAAACAATGCCCAAACAGATGTTTTTGGCAATGAACTCCATAGATATAGCATTGCTGATGGTATCAGGGATAAGAATGTGCTTGGATTTGATCCTTATAAAGTCCTGACTTTCCGTGATAAGGATGTCCGCAAGGTGGTTGCTTTGGAAAAAGCAAAAGCAGCAACTGAAGAAGAAGCAATCAGCGATCCCAAAAAGGCAAAAATATTCTATGAGTATATGGACTCCTCCACCGTCAAGATGGCGGGCTTCTTGGGCGATGACGGAAAGTGGGTCAAGGGCATTGAAGATTATCTTCCAAAAACTCAGTACCTTTCCGCGGAGCATCAAAGCAAGGTTGTTGAGGATATTCAAGAAAACTGGCTTACTTTGAGTCACAACGGGAAATTCCACGCAATCTTTGCAACGAGCAGCATCCCCGAAGCAATAGACTACTATCGACTGTTGAAGGCTGCAATGCCGAAACTTAGGATCAGTTGCCTTTTTGACCCCAATATCAGCAATGAAGATGGTGACTACAAAGAATACAGAGGGCAGCCGATTGCTTTCTATAAAGAGCAAGGCTTAATCGAAATCCTTACTGACTATAATACGATGTTTGGTCAGGATTTTTCGATTGCTACACACGCTCGCTTCAAAAAAGACCTTTCTCTACGCCTTGCCCACAAAGAGCAATATAAGCGGGTCGAAAGAGAGCCTGAGAAGCAGCTCGACCTCCTGATTGTAGTGGATCAGATGCTTACCGGCTTTGACTCTAAGTGGGTCAACACGCTGTATATGGACAAGATACTGGAGTATGAGAACATCATTCAGGCATTTTCCAGAACCAACAGACTTTTCGGACCCGATAAACCTTTTGGCATCATCAGATATTATCGCAAGCCGCATACGATGGAGCAGAATGTGAGCAAAGCTGTTAAGCTCTATTCCGGCGATAGACCGATAGGTCTGTTCGTTGAAAAACTGTCTTACAACCTCGGAAAGCTCAACGCTGTGTTTGATGATATTGCCTATTTGTTCAAGAATGCTGGTATCCCTGACTTTGAAAAGTTGCCTGCGGACGGAACCGTAAGAGCTAAGTTCGCCTCGCTGTTTAGAGATTTCAACGGATACCTTGAAGCTGCTAAAATCCAAGGATTTAGGTGGGACAAACACACCTACTCATTCAAGGACGAGGAAAGTGGAAATTCGATTGAAATTACAATGGAGTTCGATGAGAACGCATTTTTGATTTTGGCACAGCGTTATAAAGAGCTTTCCGCTGCTTCTTCCGATGATCCCGGATCACAAGACATAGATATACCATACGATCTTGTTGGATACCTGACTGAAATTGACACAGGGGTTATCGATGCCGATTATATGAACAGTCGCTTCGATAAGTACCTCAAATTGATTCGACAGGAAGGTTCGTCCGAGGAATCTATTGAGCAAGCAAAGGCAGAACTTCACAAAACTTTTGCTGCCCTAACGCAAGAGGAGCAGAAATACGCAAATATCTTTCTGCACGACATTGAGCGAGGCGATGTCATTGCCGAGGACGGAAAAACGCTTCGTGACTACATCACGGAGTATCAGTTTAGAGCAAAAGATGACCAAATTCACCGTTTTGCGACTATCTTCGGTCTTGATGAGGATAAACTCAGGAATATGATGGGGCTTAACCTGAATGAAGCGACTATCAATGAGTTTGGCAGGTTTGACGAGCTGAAAAAGAGCGTCGATAAGACCAAAGCAAAAGCATTCTTTGAAGCATATGAACAAACCAAGTTGATTCCACCCAAGGTCAATATGAAAACGGATCAGCTTTTGCGGCAGTTCATTCTTACCGGTGGATTTGAGGTTGATATGCCGTAATGAGTGCCATCACCGCTAAAGCAAGCCGAAAAATGAAAAAATATGCAGTCTTAACAAGAGAGCCAAGGTGTTTCCTTGGCTCTTTTGATTTTTCTTGGGAACAGCGTAAGTTGGGAGATATTGCTGACATTGTGGGTGGTGGAACCCCAAGTACAGGAAATCAGAGCTATTGGGACGGTGATATTGATTGGTATGCACCTGCTGAAATTGCGGATCAAATCTATGCAAATTCGAGTCAAAAAAAGATAACCGGCTTGGGTTATGAGAATAGTTCAGCTAAAATGCTTCCTCCCGGTACAGTCCTGTTTACATCTCGTGCAGGGATCGGGAAAACAGCCATTTTAACCCGAAAAGGCTGCACTAATCAGGGATTTCAGTCCATTGTCCCACATCGTGGAGAGCTTGACTCTTACTTCATTTTTTCTCGAACCGGAGAATTAAAACGATATGGAGAGCTTGTTGGGGCTGGATCAACTTTCGTCGAGGTTTCGGGAAAGCAAATGGCTGTAATGGAGCTGATGATGCCGCCAACGATGCGAGAACAACAGACTATTGGAGGTTTCTTTCAGCAGCTCGACCACCTTATCACCCTTCATCAGCGTAAATGTGCAAATTTATGCAGCCCTTCTCAGGTAGTTTTCTCTCTGTTATTTGCAACTTCAACTTTTTCTTGGGAACAGCGTAAGGTTCAAGATGTTGCTGACCGCTTTGATAATCTGCGTATCCCTGTTGCAGCAAATCTTCGAGTTCACGGAACAACGCCGTATTATGGAGCAAACGGAATTCAGGATTATGTGGAGGGATTTACACACGATGGAGAATTTGTCCTTGTTGCTGAAGATGGAGCGAATGACTTAAAAAACTACCCTGTAAAATGCGTAAACGGGCGTATTTGGGTCAATAATCACGCTCACGTCCTTCAAGGAAAGGCGGGAATTTCCGATAATAGTTTTCTTGCCTTTGCCATAAGTCAATCAGATATTGAATCACTTTTGGTAGGTGGCAGTCGAGCAAAGTTGAATGCAGAAACCCTAATGAGCATTGAGTTTAAACTGCCCTGCTTGCAAGAACAGTATCGAATTGGCGAGTATTTGACACAGCTTGACCACCTTATCACCCTTCATCAGCGTGAGTGGAAAGGAAAATGACTATGG
>ERZ773195.2536-NODE-2536-length-11415-cov-9.007658_pt1 | contig 11415 bp, 8 predicted proteins | sample MGYA00580530_ERZ773195 | MGnify/ENA primary metagenome ERZ773195 (study PRJEB29015, sample SAMEA2737751) | human gut metagenome | biome: human gut; feature: human-associated habitat; material: faeces | place: China | collected 2012 ...
AGGTGCTGGCGCAGCTGCAAGCTGCCGCGCAGCGCGGGGTAAAGCTGGCGGTATTCCCGGAGTTTTGCCTTACCGGCTACACCTGCGGTGATTTGTTTTTGCAGCGCACTTTGCAGCAGGGCGCACTGGATGCGCTGGAATGGCTGCTTGCGCAGACCCGCACGCTGGATACCGTAGCGCTGGTGGGCTTGCCGCTGCTGGTGCACGGCAAGCTGTACAACTGCGCCGCCGTGCTGTGCCGGGGGCAGCTGCTGGGCATCGTGCCCAAGACCTACCTGCCCAACTACGGCGAGTTTTACGAAAAGCGGCAGTTCACTCCCGGCAGCACCGAGGTGCAGACGGTGACCGTCTGCGGGCAGCAGGTGCCCTTTGGCACGTCGCTGCTGTTCCGCTGCCGCCAGATGCCCAGCTTTGTGCTGGGTGTGGAGCTGTGCGAGGATTTGTGGAGCGCGCTGCCGCCCTCCACCTTCCACGCACTGGCGGGCGCTACTGTCATCGCAAACCTTTCTGCCAGTGACGAGACCGTGGGCAAAGCCGAGTACCGCCGCGCGCTGGTGGCAAACCAGTCCGCCCGGCTGCTGTGCGGCTACCTGTACGCCTCGGCGGGGCACGGCGAAAGCACCACCGACATGGTGTTTGCCGGGCACGACCTCATTGCCGAGGACGGCAGCATTCTGGCCGAGACCGTGCCCTTTGCGGGCGATTACGCTGAGACCGAGCTGGACTGCCAGCGCATGGAGGCCGAGCGTGCCCGCAACACCAGCTTTGAGCACACTGCCGAGGGCTACGTCACGGTGGAATTTGACCTTACACCGGAAGAAACGGTGCTCACCCGCCGCATCGACCCCGCGCCCTTTGTGCCCAGTGACCCGCAGCGCCGCGCCGCCCGCTGCGAGCTGATTTTGAAGATGCAGGCCGACGGCCTTGCCAAACGGCTGGAGCACGCCCACGCTAAAACGGCGGTCATTGGCATTTCCGGCGGCTTGGACAGCTGCCTTGCCCTGCTGGTGGCAGTGCGCGCCATGAAGCAGCTGCACCGCCCCGCCGCCGATGTGCTGGCGGTGACCATGCCCTGCTTTGGCACCACCAAGCGCACCCGCAGCAATGCCGAAATTTTGTGCGGGGAGCTGGGCGTAAGCTTTCAGGAGATACGCATTGCCGACACTGTGCGCAGCCACTTTGCGGATATCGGGCAGGACGAGACCGTGCTGGATGTCACCTTTGAGAACGGGCAGGCACGGGTGCGCACGCTGGAGCTGATGGACCTTGCCAACCGCACCGGCGGCCTTGTGGTGGGCACGGGTGACCTTTCGGAGCTGGCGCTGGGCTGGGCGACCTACAACGGCGACCACATGAGCATGTACGGCGTGAATGCCGGTGTGCCCAAAACGCTGGTGCGCTATCTGGTGCAGTACGAAGCTGAGACTGCTGCCACCGCTGCTTTGCACGATGTGCTGCTGGATATTCTGGCCACCCCGGTGTCGCCGGAGCTGCTGCCCGCCAAGGACGGCGAGATTGCACAGATCACCGAGGACTTGGTGGGCCCCTACGAGCTGCACGATTTTTACCTGTATTATGTGCTGCGCTGCGGTTTTGGCCCGGCAAAAATCTACCGGCTGGCAAAGGTGGCCTTTGCAGGCAGGGCAGAGTACACGGATGCCGTGCTGTACAAGTGGCTGCGCAACTTTTACTGGCGCTTTTTTGCTCAGCAGTTCAAGCGCAGCTGCCTGCCGGACGGCCCCAAGGTGGGCAGCGTGACCCTTTCGCCCCGGGGCGACTGGCGGATGCCCAGCGATGCCTGTGCCACCCTCTGGCTGGCGGAGCTGGAGCAGCTCAAGCCCGGGGAGCAGTAAGCCATGAAGAACAAAAAGCTTTTGACCAATATCCTGTTTGCAGTGGTAGTGCTGGCCATCGCAGCGGTGCTGCTGGCCGTGCGCAGCCACAACGCCACCGGCGGAAAACTGACTGCCCAGCTGATCTACGGCGACGCGAACGCCGTGCTGGACATTCCGCTGGAAAAGGACGAGACTTACAGTGTGGACACCGGTTATTATACGGTGCATATAGAGGTAAAGAACGGCAGAGCGCGGTTTATTGAATCGCCCTGCCCGGATCACATCTGCGAGGGCTTTGGCTGGCTGTCGGCGGAGGATCAGACCGCCACCTGTCTGCCTGCCCGCGCCGTGCTGACCATCGTTCCGGTGGGCTGAAAAAAGGAGTATTCTCATGTTGGACGAAAATGAGCATTCCCGCAAGGAGGACGGTCGTTCCTTGCATCGTCTTTTGCACAAGGCTGGGCAGCAGGACGCCACTGTAGTGGTGGACAGCGCCGCGTTTTTCTCGGAGCTGCCGCCGGAGCAGGCTGCGCCGCCCCGCCGCCCGCAGCAAAACACCCCCCGCAGCACTGTGCCCGGGGCAAATGGGGCGTACCAGCCCCCGAAACGAGGGAAGATCTTGCTGATCGTACAGGCAATTTTAAGCGTTCTGGCGCTGGTGCAGCTGTGGCGCACCCAGATGCTGCCGGTGCTGTATCTGGTGGTGCTGGCGGCGCTGCTAGTGCTGCTGTGGCTGCTGGTCAAGCGCTGTCAGGAGTACAAAACTGCAGGCACAGTGTCCCGGGCGTTCTCGGTGGTGCTGTGCGCCGCCATGGCGATGGGCTGCGTGTGGGCGCAGCAGGGCCTCGACGCGCTGGGCAATATGACCAACGGTTTTTTGAGCAACGCCGAGGCTAATAAGATCACCAAAGAGCCTTTTGTGCTGTACCTGAGCGGCGTGGACACCCGCGGCGATCTGACGGAAAAAGCGCGCAGTGATGTGAATATCATTGCCGCAGTGAACCCCGTTACCAAGCAGGTGGTGCTGATCAACACCCCGCGCGATTATTATGTGGACCTTGCCGGAACAAACAGCAAGGATAAGCTGACCCACGCCGGGCTTTACGGTGTGCAGACCAGCATGGACACCCTCGGCAACCTGTACGGTGTGAACGTGGAGCACTATATCCGCATCAATTTTGCAGGGTTTATCGACATTGTTGATGCGCTGGGCGGTGTGGACGTGTATTCCGATCAGGCGTTCACCTCGGTGGGCAGCCCCGGTTACTACGACCCCACCACCTTTGTGGAGGGCTGGAACCATCTGGATGGCAAGGCTGCGCTGGCTTTTGCCCGCGAGCGCCACGCCTTCAAGACCGGCGATGTGCAGCGCGGCATCAACCAGATGAAGGTGATCGACGCCATGCTGAACAAGATCAAGTCCCCGGCGCTGCTGATGGGCTTTACCAAAATTCTGGACGCTGTTGCCGACAGCTTTGTCACCAGCCTTTCTACCAACCAGATCAGCGCGCTGGTGCGCATGCAGCTGAGCGATTTTGCGGAGTGGAATATTGAACGCTACACCGTTACTGGCACCTCCGGCAGCAGCACCAAGTGCTACTCTGCCAAGGGGCAGAAGCTCTATGTTATGAAGCCGGACGAAGCCTCTGTGGCAAAGGCCAAAGAGATGATCGCGGCGGTGATGGGCGGCGAAGGCACGGTAAGTTCCACCACCCAGACCCCGGAAAAGACGGACGTGTACACCCCCACCACCGACCCCGATGCCGCTGTCTCTGTGCCCGAGACGCCCGCCGACAGCGTGATCGTGGAAGTACCGGCGGAAAGCGTGCCGGAGCAGCCCGCCGAACAACCGGCAGAGCAGCCCACCGAGCAGCCCGCGGAGACGCCCGCCGAGCAGCCCGCTGCCACCGAGACGCCCCAGCCGGAAACGACTGCTCCCGCCGAGGGCGGCAGCACCGAGACGCCCGCCGTCAGCCTGCCCACGCAGGAGCAGGTGGAGCAGGCCGCAGGCTCGCTGTACAGCGCCGCCTCCACCGTGCTGGACGCCATCCTGGGCGCAAGCGGGAACTGAGCAACCCCGTTCCGTGAAAAGGCAACCCGGGAAAATCCGCAGATTTTCCCGGGTTGCAATTAAAAATGATTATTCCGCTGAAAATGCCCAAAGCGCACGCGGCGGGCACTTTCAATAGTCTTGCATGCAACAAAGAGGTCACTGCACAAATCCTGTGCGGTGGCCTCTTTTTACGTTGCTGCAACAAAAAAGCTGCCTGCAACAGCAGACAGCGCAAAAACACAAAAGGGAAAACGAGATAGACCGTAAGCCGGGTTCTGTATTAAACGACGATCTGTCTAGGCCTGTCATTGCTGACAGGCTCGTGCCGCCTTCGGGACACGCGAGCAGCGCTGTACGTCCCATATAGGCGTTGCTTCCGGTAGGGTTTACAAAGCCGCATGGTCACCCATGCGCTGGTGAGCTCTTACCTCGCCGTTTCATCCTTACCGCATTGCTGCGGCGGTTTGTTTTCTGTTGCACTTTCCCTAAGGTCACCCTCGGCTGCCGTTAGCAGTTACCGTGCTCTGTGAGGCCCGGACTTTCCTCAGAGCGGTCAAAGCCGCCCCGCCGCCGTATGTTCCACTCGTTTTCCGTTCCTCATGATACCATAAAAAAGTAAGATTTGCAAGTGAAACGGATTTTTGTTATAATATCATTTGTGTTTTTGTGATTTTTGCAGGGGGAGGGCAGGCCATGCAGCTGTATTTTGCCGTGCCGGATACGGCCACCACCCACGATGGGGTGCTGGTGCGCAGCTTTCTGCGCCAGTGTGCCGTCTCTACGGATCTTGCCCGGGCGGTCAAGTTCCGGGGCGGCGGCTTTTTTGCGGACGGCGTGCCTGTGCTGGCAAACCGGCGCATCTACCCTGGGCAGATGCTCTCCTTTGCCCTGCCGCCGGAGGGGGACGGCGTGACCCCGCAGCCGGAGATTCCGGTCAAGGTGGTGTACGAGGATGCCTTTGCGGTGGTGCTGGAAAAGCCGCCGCAGCTGGCGGTGCACCCTACCCTGAACTACCCCGGGGGCACATTGGCCAACGGCTACGCGGCGTGGGCGGCTGCCCGCGGCCACAGCCCGGTTTTCCGCCCAGTGAACCGCATCGATAAGGACACCAGCGGCCTTGTACTGGCGGCCAAAAACGCCTACGCCGCGCCGCTGTTGGCAGGCAGGGTGACAAAGCTGTATTATGCCATCGCGCAGGGCGCGCTGCCGCTGGGGGAAGGGGTCATCAATGCACCCATCGGCCGCCGGGGCGACAGCATCATCGGGCGCTGCGTTGCCCCCGAGGGCAAGCCCAGCCGCACCGAGTATACTATTATAAAGGAAGAAAACGGCCTTAGCCTTGCAGCCTGCGTGCCGGTGACCGGGCGCACCCATCAGATCCGGGTGCACTTTGCGTCCATCGGCCATCCTCTTGCCGGAGACGATCTTTACGGCGGCAGCCGGGAGCGCATTGCCCGGCAGGCGCTGCACTGCGCGAAGCAGAGCTTTGCCGTGCCTGTATACACCCCGCTGCCGGATGGCATACGGGTGGAAATGCCTTTGCAGTTGCGCACCGTCACAGTGGAAAGCCCGCTGCCGCCGGATATGGAAGCGCTCTTTTCGTGAAAACTGCGTGAAAAAATAGCCAAATTTTATGTAAGCGCTTGTTTCAAACCATGCAAAGTGTATAATAAAAAGAGAGCGTATTGTGTACAGGCCCTGTTGGCCTTTTGAACAGGGGAACGTACACCATCTAGCTGTTGTGTTCCGGGCCGAAAAAATGCCCTGCAGCAGCGCAGGAAGGAGAAAAATCCCGTTGACTGAAGATAAAATAAAGGAGCAGCAGCCTGCTGCGAAGCCTGTACGGCAGCCCCGCCGCCAGAAGCTGCGCTCGCTGTGGGCGCAGTTCCAATGCCGGGGCGTGCTGCGGCGGCACAGGATTCGCCGCAAGCGTCAGCACCGCTGGGAAAAGCTGTGGCACAAGCTGCTGCACAATCCCATAGCACCTATGGTGGGCGAGACGCTGTACGCCATCGGCTTTTCCGCCGAGTATGCCGTGGTCCGCACAGGACGCCGCTTGCAGCATGGGCTGCGGTGTCTGCTGCAAACGGTCAGAGAACTGCTGAAAAATATCGCATCCATGGCCTTTCCCGGGGCGGCGCAGCTGCTGCGGGATCTGTTCGGCCCGGTAGTGCTTGCCCTGCGGGGCACCTGGGCGCTGCTGCGCCACGCACACCGGGTACGCAAGGAAAACGGCTTTGGCGCTGCGCTGCGCGCAAGCGGCCACTTTCTTGCCCATGGCATCGCTGATAACATCCGCCTTGTGCCCCGTATGGCTATGTATGTGCTGCCAATGGCAGCGCTGGCCGTTATGGTAACGGTGTTCCAGACCACCATCCGTCAGCCCTACGCCTTGGAGGTGCAGGTGGACAATGAGACCGTGGGCTATGTGGCCAACGAAGAGGTGTTCAATTCTGCGCTGGAAGCCGTGCAGCAGCGTATCAATTATTCCGGTGCGGAGCAGGCGCGCTTTACCGTGGAGCCTACTTATTCCGTGGCCATCGCCCACGACGTGATGGACGAAAATGGTGTGGCTGACGCCATCCTTAAGAATTCCGGCGACCAGATCAGCGAGGGCACGGCTTTGTATCTGGACGGCGAGCTTACCGCCGTGTGCGCGGACGGCACCAGCCTGCAAAGCTACATCAGCAGCCTGCTGGAGCCCTATGAGAACCCGGACGACCCCAACACCACTGTGGGCTTCAACAAGGATGTCACGCTGGAAAACGGCATCTACTTCACCGAGAGCTTTCAGGAGGAAGCCGAGGTGGAGCAGCTGCTCTCCGGTGTGCAGCAGGCACAAAAGACCTACACCGTGCAAAGCGGCGACACCATCTGGGCCATCGCCCAGAAAAACGGCCTGACCGTGAAGGAACTGTGCGAGATGAACACCGGCTTTGCCGCTAATGGGGAAAACGGCCTGACCCAGAACTCCAAGATCCTGCCCGGCGATGCATTGACCGTGGTGCGGGAGGAGGAGACGCTGGAGGTGCGCATCACCAAGGTGGAAAGCTGGGAGGAAGAGATCGCCTATACCACCGAAACCACCAAGTCCAATGATCTGAACTCCGGCACCAAGCGGGTGACCCAGACGGGCGAGAACGGCATCCGCACTGTGACGGCACAGCGGGTGTATGATACAAATGGCAATCAGCTCTCTCAGCAGATTTTGAGCACTGTGGTGACCAAGGAGCCTGTGACTGAAAAAGTTACGGTGGGCACCAAAAAGGTGTCCTCTGGTGCATCCTATATCACCGGCAGCGGACAGTTTATCTGGCCGGTGCCCGGCTATCGGAACTGCTCCCGCTGGTACGGCGGCAGCCACAAGGGCGTGGATATCTGCGCCGCCGCCGGTACGCCCATTTACGCTTCGGCAGGCGGTACGGTGACCAAGGCCGGCTATAACCGCGCCGGTGCGGGTACAGGCTACGGCAACTCCATCATCATCAGCCACGGCAACGGCTACACCACCTTGTACGCCCACTGCCTGTCGCTGGTGGTGCACGCCGGTCAGTCGGTCAAGCAGGGTCAGCTCATCGGCTATGTGGGCAGTACCGGACGTTCCAGCGGCAACCACTGCCACTTCGAGATCCGGCGCAACGGCTCTTACATTGCGCCGCAGAACGTGTTCAACCGCAGCAAATATCGGTAAATAGCAGCAAGGGCTTTTCCGCAGGGGAGAACCCCTCTGCTGTATCATGAATAAAAAGGAGAGATCATCTATGTCTACCCCTCACATCAGCGCAGAAATGGGCGATTTCGCCAAGACAGTCCTTATGCCGGGTGACCCCCTGCGTGCCAAATTTATTGCCGACACCTTTTTGCAGGATGTCCGGCAGGTGACTGGCGTGCGCGGGATGCTGGGCTTTACCGGCACCTACGAAGGCCGCCCCATCAGCGTGATGGGCAGCGGTATGGGTATGCCCTCCATCGGCATCTACTCCTACGAGCTGTTCAGCTTCTACGGCGTGGAAAATATCATCCGCATCGGTTCTGCTGGCAGCTATACCGAAAAGGCCAAGCTGTTCGACACCGTGCTGGCCACCGGCGCTGTGAGCGAGAGCAACTACGCCCGGGTGCAGAGCGGCTTTACCGGCAACATCACCCTGCCCAGCGCAGCCCTGAACGAAAAGCTGCGTGCCTCCGCTGCAAAGCAGGGCATTCCCCTGATCGAGGGCAACATCCACTCCTCGGATGTGTTTTACCGCCAGCCCTCGGACGCAAAGCCCACCTACTGGGAAAAGCTGCGGGACGAGGACGGCTGCCTGTGCGTGGAGATGGAAAGCTTTGCTCTGTTTGCCAACGCGCAGGTGCTGGGCAAGAACGCCGCCTGCCTGCTGACCATCTCGGACAGCTTTGTGGCCCCCGACATTACCACCGCCGAGGAGCGCCAGAAGAGCTTTACCGACATGATGAAGGTCGCTCTGGGCGCAGAGTACTGATCGCATAACTTTCCAGCGCGGCTGCCGCCCCAAGGCACAGCCGCGCTGTTTTTGCCCGTAAAAGGAGGAGACAGCATGACAAAACTGACCATGGAAGAAAAACAGCAGCTGATCCGCATGGCACTGGCCGCGCGGGAAAAGGCCTATGCGCCTTACAGTGATTTTATGGTAGGCGCTGCGCTGCGCGCTGCGGACGGACGCATCTTTACCGGCTGCAACGTGGAGAACGCCGCCTTTACTCCCACCAGCTGCGCCGAGCGCACCGCTCTGTTCAAGGCGGTGGCGGAAGGTGTGACCGCGTTTACGGATATCGCGGTGGTGGGTAGCCGCCGGGGCGAAGTGAACCGGCAGATCACCTCGCCCTGCGGGGTGTGCCGTCAGGCATTATTCGAGTTTGGCGGGCCGGAGCTGAACGTCATTATGGCAAAGACCCCGGAGGATTTCATTGAGCGCAGCATGGACGAGCTGCTGCCCTTCGGCTTTGGCCCCTCCAACGTGGCGGGCAACAGCGCCGTGGAAGGAAAGTAACTGTCCTTCTGCGAAAAACAGCGCAAGCAGGGGAAATTTGGTGAATAAGCATTACTTTTTTATAAATTATACAAGGGATTTGTAAAGAATTTGTAATCGGAAATTGCTTGCATCTGTCACTTCCACCCGCTATACTTGAGCCAGTAGATGTGCCAGAGTGCACATTTCATTCATTTGACGCAATTTTTTAAAATAAAAGGAGAGTTTCTTATGAAGATTTCTCGTCGTAACTTTCTGGCTGTGGCCGGTGCTGCTGCCGCTGCCGCTGCTCTGACCGCCTGCGGCGGTTCCCAGGAAGAACGCGGCGAGGCCCACCACGGCGCAGTTGATGCCGATCATCAGCGAGTCACCCTGCGAAAGGGTGGGCAGACCGGCTCGGGTGATGATCGAGTTCATCGTCGCCGGATACACGCAATACCCCCAGATGCCGAACCCGACGCATCCGATCACGGCATATATCAGCGGCATCAGAGCATCGCGGCGTTTCAGCCGGGCGGCGAACGAATCAGCCGCCCACAGCAGCACGAATCCGACCGTAAACACGAATGCGACGGCGAACAGGCAGGCGACGAGGAACCACGGCATCAGGGCGAACGCGCCTCCCGCGGCGCTCACCATCACCGGCGCGCTGACCAGCTCGCACACGCACATGACAAAGGCGATGGAGACCGCCTGCACCAGCATCGTCGGCAACCCGGTCTCGGGCTCGCGCGTCACGTTCGTCCAGTTCGCCATCTTGCACCTTTCGTCAGTGTCGGGCCGCAAACCAGCTGTATGTAAAGCAGCCATCCCAGAATGTTGCGATAAGGTGCCCCCGGTGGGACTCGAACCCACAAGCCAAAAGCGACGGATTTTAAGTCCGCTGCGTCTACCGATTCCGCCACGGGGGCTGTGCCGGCAAATATGCCGGCAGAACCATTATGTCATGCTTGTTCAGCGTTCTGCAAGCAACCGCCGTCCGCAGTCGAGCACAATGCCGTCGAGCAGGCCGTGTTCGCTGGCCACATACGAGTCGATGACTCCGCCATGATCGGCCGCGGCCGCCTGGGCCACCTTCGCGAGCACACGGTTCCATACGACGGCACCACCGCCCACCACGTCGATACGCCCCGGATGGATGGTCTTGTAGGCGCGGCGCTGCTCACGCGTCATGCGCAGAAACCTGTCGTCCACGGCGTAGGCGTCGTCCACGGGGATGCGCACGCCGTCCACGCGTCGGTGATCGTATTCCTTGAGCCCCAGAGCCAGCGCGCTCATCGTGGTCACCGTGCCGGACACGCCGATGACCGTGCGGGTGCGTCCCGCCGGCACCGTGCGGAACGCCTCGTCGATGTGCTCGTCGATGTCCTCGATCGCTTCGGCGATTTCGGTTTCGCTGGGAGGATCGTGGCGCAGGTGGCGCTCGGTCATGCGCACGGATCCAATGTCCATCGAGAACGCGGCCTGTACCTGCGTGGAGGGCGCGTCGATGCCGTCGCCGCCCAGCACAAGTTCTGTGGAGCCGCCGCCCAGGTCCACCACCAGATACGGGGGTTCGAGCTCGCCGCGGCTCACGACGCTGGTCGCCCCGAGGAAGCTCAGATCGGCCTCCTCCGTTCCCGGGATGACTTCGGGGCGCACGCCGAGTATCTGCTCGATGCCATCCTCGAATGTGTCGCGGTTGACGGCATCGCGGGTCGCCGATGTGGCTACGAATCGGATCGCGTCCACCGGGTGCTGGGCAAGGACCCCGGCGAATTCCGCGGCGGCCGTGTACGCCCGGTCAAGCGCGTCCTGAGCGAACCGGTGCGTCTTGTCCACGTCTTGCCCCAAGCGAATCACGCGCAGGATCCTCGGCACGATCTCGTGCATGCCCTGATCGTCCACACGCGCAATCTTCAGCCGGATCGAGTTCGTGCCGCAGTCGATGCCCGCAACGGTAACGGATTTCATCTCTATCTCCTTTGTTTCCCGCTGTCTCGCCGGCCGGGCGACCGCGATCATCGGGGGCGTTCGCCCGGCATGATCGTCTCGCTCGGCGCAATCATTGCGTTCAGCGGCCGTTTCCAGTCTTTTGGCCGTTCGGTTTTTCGTCTGTCCGCTCAGTCGTCGAGCGAACCGCACCGGCAGACGGATGGACTGAACTCCTCCGTCACCGCCTCCAGCACACGATCACCGATGGGGTTGACGCCCTCCCCCATGACCAGGGTCTGCGCCAGCAGCGCATGCAGGCATTTCACGCGTTCGGGCATGCCCCCCGCGCTGACGTTGGCGATGCGGCTTTCGTCATCGCCGAGCCGCACCGCCAGCTCATGGCGGAACGCCACGTACAGGCGGTGCGCCCCGCGGTACTCGCCGGCCACCGTCTCATCGTCGTGCAGCAGCTCGTTGTACGCCCGCATGCGGCCTTCCGCTTCGATGTGCGACACCGCCTTCACCGCCTCGGGGCTGGTCAGATAGCAGGTGGTGGGGAACGGTATGCCGCCGGGCAGCATGGGCCGGGTGACCACGGCGAGCGGCCGGCCGCATGCGCAGCGGG
>ERZ773195.2542-NODE-2542-length-11393-cov-34.700829_pt1 | contig 11393 bp, 11 predicted proteins | sample MGYA00580530_ERZ773195 | MGnify/ENA primary metagenome ERZ773195 (study PRJEB29015, sample SAMEA2737751) | human gut metagenome | biome: human gut; feature: human-associated habitat; material: faeces | place: China | collected 2012 ...
GCAAATCCAGTTTTATCAGATATAATTGATAAAATACGAATTTCGACACAATCAGACAGTTATACCGAACGAAGTTGGGCTATGCGTTTTTATTGTGTCAGGCACCATTGTTTTCTGAATGTATATTTGGGTTGTCTTAATGGAACTGTGTCCTAAAATTTGTTGAACACAGCTTACATCTACACCTTCCTCAATTAAATAGGTATCCTCATTTCATAAAACCTCCATTGTCTTTATTATATAAACAACATACTATCGTTTTCAGTACTATTTTCAATAGAAAGTTCTTCCAAAATAAGAAAAGTCAAGGTGTGATACTTTCTAACAGAAATCTGCTAATTTTCTATACTCTATCAAATACAGAAAACCCTGTGAGAACATTTCTGATCCTACGCAGGGTTTTTCACTCATTATAAAATTTCTACTTTCCTTCTGCTACCAATCGTGCATATTTTTACGAATAAATATTCAGCAGTTCTTCCGGAGAAAACAATGTAATCCCAAAGGAAAGAAAATCCTTTTTATTCCTCGTCACAATCGCATCACACTGATTAGCCTTCGCACAGGTTGCAAGCAGGCAGTCTTCAAAATCAGATGCTCTCTGCAAATAAGCATTCAACACATCTTCGTTCGTCACTGTTAGCACTTTTGCTATGTCCAAAACGGAGCCAAGCGCCTTATAAGCCAGATCAACGCTGTGCAACTGGCGACGAATCAGATAAAAAATATCTGTTGCACTGGATGCAGAAAGAAATCCTTGAACCCTTTTATTCTCGCACAGATCCAGAACAGCCTTTGAATCCTTAAAAAAGGGTTCCCTCTCTGCCAGTACATCCAGAAAAATATTAGTATCAATCATCAACCGCATATTTAGCAAGCCTCTCTTCTCTCAGCATCTTTGCATCATAGTCATCTGCCAGTTTCCCGGCAAGCATTCCGCTGATAGATTCCACTGCGGAAACATTCGGATTTACCATTTTTGCAACTGTTTTTCCGTTCCGGGTAATAAAAATATCCTCAGAACGCAACATATCAAGATATTTACCAAAATTGGTTTTAAATTCCGTAGCCGTTACGATCATCTGAAAACCTCCCTTGCCTTTTGCTATTTATATTATACTCGATTCTTGCAGTTTTATCAATTCATATCGCTCGGTTTTTCGCATATTTTTGTATAAATCGTGCGATTATACTTAAAACATTCTTCTGTCCCTATAACCGCAAAAGATTCCTGCCAGATATATTCACTGCCTTATCGTGTAGATATCATCTACTAGAAATTCTACTCTTTTTTATCTGTATTAATCTTATTATGGGAGCCTTTCGTTAATCTGTGAATTGCACGGAATACAATATCTCCATTTTTTCCCAAAATATCACTTTTTATTGGAATCGTAACAGGATTGCAATCCTTCACTCTGATATCCATTTCGGTAAAAGATACAGGTTTCTGTCAGGATTTCACCACTCTGTATAACCGGCCTTCCTACCATACATGATAACGACCGCTTGACAGATTCAGGTTCTCCAGCCATGCCTGCTGCTTTATTTCCGGTGTAATCGGATATGAGATTTCTCTCTCCAGATCATCCTCATGTGAATTTTTAAATAAATAATTTGTTGTCACATCAAAATAAACCTCTACTTTTTTGAACAGGTCCACTCTTTCATTGCTATAACATACAAGCAGAGGTATTAATTCGTAGAAGGTTTCCCTTCTATGAATCAATACCCCTGCAATGCTTCCTCATTCCAAGCAAAGAGCTAGCAACCATATTTTTAATACGAAATGTTGGTGCTTTAATCATTCATCAGATAACGACATTTCTTTTTGTACCATATATAACCGATAGTATAATCCATGATGCCTAAGAAGTTCTTCATGTATACCTATATCCTCAATTTCTCCATTTTCTAATACAATTATCTTATCTGCTCTTTCTAACATGCAATTAAATCTATGAATTATCAAAATTGCAATTTTATCCCGCATTTCCTCCCATATCATATTTAGCACGGCTTGTTCCGAAGCAATGTCAAGAGATGCATTGGGTTCATCAAAAATATACACTTCCGCTGGCTTAAACAAGGTTCTACCCAATGCCAATTTCTGCCACTGGCCAATAGATATTTGTATCCCATCAGTAAACTGATAGCCTAACGGTTGTTCAATATTATCTTTAAAATCTTCCAAGGTTACTTTATCCAGTATTTTATAAAGTTCACGATCATTTTCCACGCGATTATCACCATATCTTATATTATCTCGAATGCTACATAAAGTTTTACGCAACATCAGCGTTATGATGGTTTGCGTTAAAGGTTGCATCTCCGTGGCCTGTACAATCACAATTGCAGTTATAGAACGGATCCCACAATCCTCTTGTGCTCTTCCAACCTTCTGAGCATACACAACCAGCTCTTGGGGTTACCCCATTTGGAACTTCATTAACAACTTTCATTACAAGTCCTCCTTCCATTTATTTCTGATTCCCTATACATCACATATTTCCATTAACTACTTACGGATTGCGCACCTCCGTTTTTGCATCCAATATCCATATACAACGCAAGGGATATTCAGACAATTTTCAGAGCTGCCACCTCAATACCCGAATTCTGCATGAGTGTGTAATCAAAATTTTTCCTCAAAATTTTTGTATTCCATATTTGGAAAAGTTTTTGTACACAAGTGGCAGCAATATAATAGCCAGAATGCCATAAATAGACATGACAAACGGTATTTGTCGAATAACAATAGGTCCTATTTGAAAAATGATCGGTACTTTTGCATACTCTATAATATTCATAAATACGCTTGGCATGATATTAAAAAATGTTTCAAAAACCGGTACAGCACGCCCTATAAACGGCATCATACAATATAAAAAGAAAGGAATACAAATTGCCAAATTTGCCGAATGCATTTTTACAGTTACCAGCATTGTTATCGCCGCTGAAAACAAACTAGCAATATATCCACACAGTAATATTAAAAAGTAATACTCACCATATGTCATACTATAAATGCTATACGGCTGATCTATCTGATAAGGTGTCAAGAATCCACTTGTACCCATAACCCCAAAGGAAACAATTGACAGTATTCCCATTCCAGTCCAATAAACAACTGTTGTCATAACAATACCTGTCAAAAGTTTATTCCTAGTTGCTTTAGATCTCCCGTATTTTGTAGAAAAAAACACAGCTTCGGCTTTGGTACGAAATTCATCGGCAAATATGCCCGCAGCCAAAAAACCAATTACAACTGCAAGTATGATTCCATATGTCTGAGCATACATAGCCATTGTATCCCAAGAATCTTTTGCCGCATAATCAAGCGGCATTTCTATCTCTTCGTACTTTCTTTTCAAGAACTCTTGCTGCTTTGAGCTTTTTCCGTAAGACTGAACCATTTTTTGGATATTTTCCTCATACGTTGAATAAAAGTTCTCTAACTCCTCATCAGACAGACGATATAACACATTTTGATCATAACCAGAATCTGGTGTAATAACATAAATTATAAAAGATAAAATATCATCATACGACTGCACCGTTTTCCCATACTCCGCATCCGGTATATCTTCGGGATAAATTTGTTCTAGGGTTTTCCGGTTCTCTACGACCTCTTTGATTTTTTCTACCGTCAATTTACCTTTCCACTTATTTCTATCAGCAGCAAGCCTACGTCCCGCTGTAATACCGGTATAAAGTTTTCCTTCTGCATCCCGATAACGCATACTACCGACAGCCAGGCAACTAATAATACTAGCAAGAAAAACCATAACGATAAGGATAATTTTATTGATTTTCTTGTGAAAAAACTTTTTTAATTCATATTTCATCATCATAATCTTCACCTGCTTTCTCTCCAAAATATAAAAGAAATGCATCTTCAAGGGTAGCATCCTGCCTTATTGCATTTCTTACAGGTGCTGTTTTAGAAATAATACGCAATTCTGCTCCCTCCGGAATAGTTTTTATATTCCCTACCAGATAATTCTGTAAATACCAATTAACTTCATTCTTTGGAACTACGCACTGGAAAACAGATTCATCCATAGATCGGACCAAATCTTCCGTACTCCCCGTATAAAAGAATTTCCCGCCTTTCATTAAAATGATTTCATTTGCTATAAACTCCACATCTGAAACAATATGTGTTGAAAGTAATACCAGACGGTTTTCTGATAATTCACTTATTAAATTTCGGAAGCGCACTCTTTCGTTTGGATCAAGCCCTGCCGTTGGCTCATCAAGCACTAATATTTTGGGATTATTCAGCATAGCCTGTGCAATTCCCACACGTCTTATCATTCCACCAGATAAAGTCCTCATTCTCCGTTTCTTATATTTAGACAATGCAACTTGCCGTAATAGCTGATCGATTCTCTGTTTTGCGACACTTTGGCGTATCCCTTTAATAGACGCAATATACATCAAATAATCATAAATACTCATATCCGGATAATATCCAAATTCCTGCGGAAGATAACCTAATATTCCTCGGTATGTCTCTCCTAATTCAAAAATATCCTTTCCATTCCATCTAATTTTTCCTTCTGTTGGCCTAATGATAGTACATAACATTCTCATCAGGGTTGTTTTTCCCGCCCCATTGACTCCTAAAAGACCATATACCCCTTTCTTCATAGTATAATTTACGCAATCTACTGCACGAAAAGACGAAAACTCTTTTGACACTTTATCAAATTCTAATCCCATTCGTTCGATCCTCCCAAACCAATTCATAATCTTGCTGCGATTTTCGTACACAAAAGACCAGATATCCAAAGGATATCAGAATCAGAACCAACCAAAGCGGTTCTACAATTGCATAATAGATAACATCATTCGCAACAATCATAGACCATACAATAACAAATGCCATACTTAAACATACTGAAACATATTCCATATCAAACCCTTTTTTACATAACAAGTGGAAGCAAACTCCACTTGAAATATTAAAGGGTATCAGAAAATTGATAGCAATACTGCTTAATGGAATTTGTATGGTAGCAAATACAAGTATAAAAAATACAGTAACCATCATCATATCCACAATCGCAAACAACAATAATCTTGCTGCGCATATCTGTCTTAAAGAATAGTAGGACGCCTTCTCTATTTCAAAGGCTGAAAATCTTCGGTTTTTCCAAATTTCTGGAATAATAAGAATAGAAAATAGTACTGAAAAAGCTCCCATAATCCTCCCTATGCTTTTCATACTTTCCAAATCATTTAATAAAATCCATAATATAAACAATGTTCCGCCTTGTAAAACCCACCACTTTTTCTTTATGAATTTACATTGTTCATATAAGAATTCAAAATAAGAAGAACATATACGTTGCTGGCATATATTTATTTTTTTACATTGACTAACTACATTCTGAACCGCTGGCTCTCTAACATAATGATCTTGTATAAGCTTTTTATAGTTTTTTATTTTTTTCTTATATAATTTCATTTTCACTACTCTCCCAGATATTCTGCCAATAATTTTTTTGCCTTACTTACTCGATACTTTACAAGCGATAGTTTTATATCTAATATTTGAGCAATCTCTTTCTGCTTTAGTCCTTGAAAGAAAAAAAGTATTGCTGTATCTTTAATTTCGTCCGGAAGATATTGTACAGCTTTTTCTATATCCAACCGGATTTCAACTCCCTTCATACTTTCTTCTATTATTTCTGGAAATTGTTCAACCAGAATTTCTTTCTTCTTAATGTAAAAGTTTTTTATTATATTTCCTGCAATTCGGTACAGATAATTTTTAGTTTTTCCATATTCTTTATATGTTTCTAAAGATGCAAAAAAATGTAAAAATGTTTCCTGGGTTAAATCTTCTGCATAATTTCTATCATGGGTGTGCAAAAGGCAATACTGATATATGGATGAATAATATTTTTTTATCAACTGTTCACTGGCATCACTTTTTCCATTTTTTATTTTCTGTAATAATAAGAAATCCGGTTCCGTCCCCGGTTTCATCCATCCCTTCCTCCCTTCATATGTGTTTCTATATAGTATAACAATCAACGGCAATAAAAAGTTAGTCTGGAATCATATTTTTTATTACCATTTAATTACTCCATATACTCTTCCAAACACATCCCAGTTTCTTTCATTTCGTTTGCAGCATCTTTTCCAACATAACGATAATGCCATGGTTCATTATTAATTCCAGTAATTTCTACTTTATCAGAAGGATATCTTTTGATAAATCCATACCTATATGCATTTTCATCAAGCCATTTATAAACTGATTCAGATGAACATTTCGTAGTGTCCGCATTAATATCAATACTTAATCCTAATTGATGCTCACTCGTACCTGGTTTTGCAACATATTTCTCTGCAAGGTTTCTTGCTTCCTTTTTCGAATATCCCTCCTCCATATAAGACATAATTTTTTCATCCATAATTTCCTGTTGTTCTTCTTGTGTCCGATATCCTTCTCTTACAAATAATGCCAAGCCATTAGCTCTTGCTGCGTTAAACATATCCTGCAAATCTGGATATATTCTTGAATCTACTTTTTCTCCATTCGATAATTCTGTAAGTTCTATATCATAATTATCTGGAATACGATAATTCTTATTAACGAGAATTAGATTCCAACCTTGAGAAGTATCTGCTTCGCTTGTACTGAAAAATTTCCACTTAGCATTTCCACTTAGCAACCAGATCTTACCTTGTTTTATAACGTTAATGCTACTTCCCAATGCTATAGATACCAACATAAGAAATAAGCTCAAAAATACAATTCTTTTTAAAGGACTCTTCCGATGTCTTTTCATTTGATTTTCCTCGTCTCAAATTTATCTTCTATTTTATATAACAAATGAAGTTCCCAAAAAGTTAGCAATCTCTAGTATTTTATCAAATTTAATTTTTACAAACTAAATCTTGATATCATTTTTCGTATTATTGATTCTCATTTCATATGTTCAAAATCCTTTTTCTACTATATAGCTTTCATTTATTGGTCTACAGCGCATGATTCTCTGCTATGCCGAATTTTAATCCCAAATTTATTGTGTCAGGCACCATTGTTTTTTATCACGATACAGCTAATCCGGTATGGATACGGAAAATGGATAAGCTGTGTAAAGAGTTTCCGGAGGTAATCCGGTTAAAGTCATGGACAGAAGTGAGTAAAACCTATATTTTACCCAAAAATCTTGTCAGAATTGGGAAGCCGAGAACATTAAGTGAAGCACAGCTTAGGCATTTGCGCGAACTGCAAAAAATGTAGAACTGAAAAACATTCCACTGCTGTTAAACTGCATTCCAAAGCAATTTTATTGTTATAGCAGAACGAAAATGATACAATACTTTTTCAGGAGGTGGTATTATGCTTCACATTGCAATTTGTGATGATGAAAAATATATGTCTGACAAAATTAAAATGATGGTGTCTGATTTTTTTTGCGAGAAAAACATGGAAGTTGTAATATCACAATTTTCAAACGGAAAAGAATTATTGAAATATGATAGGACGATAGATATTCTGTTTCTTGATATTCAAATGAAAGATATGAATGGTATGGAAACGGCAAGAAAGCTGCGCAACCGCAAATTTAAGGGAGTTCTGATTTTCATAACCATTCTAAAAGAAATGGTTTTCCAGTCTTTTGAAGTGCAGGCATTTGATTATTTGGTAAAACCGATAGAAGCAGGTTGTTTTGAAAAAACAATGGAACGTCTGTTAGTTTCCATGAAAAATGCCAGTGAATCGAGCTTGCTTGTCCAAAGAGGATATGAAAGCAGCATTATTCTCTTTGAAGAGATTGTGTTTTGTGAAGTTATTGACAGAAAAGTGTATTTGCATTTGACATCATCTGAAATCATTGATTTTTATGACCGAATTGAAACTTTGGAAACAAAACTGGACAGCAGGTTTTTCAGATGTCATAGGAGTTTTTTAATCAATCTGCAATATTTGAAAAGTTATAAAAATGGAATAGCATATATGGAAAACGGTATGGAGGTTCCTGTGTCACGATTGAGGAACAAAGAGTTTTCCAATGTGATTTTACAATATATGAAAGAATGGAGGTTATGAGATGGCTGAATATATGGATTTCTTTAGTAAATATATTATTGGAAGTATTCAAATGTTTACGGGAGCTTATTTTTTTACTGCATTTTTGCAAAAGAAAATAAAATCATATCTGTACATTTTATTTATGGCATTATGTATTATTGTAATAAAAGTCATTCCTAATGGCGGAATCATTGAGTTTTTAGTATATATTCTGCTGCTTATTGCAGGCGGAATTTTTGTCTGTCAAGCAGATTGGAAGCCAGTTCTTTTATATTCAGCATTGACAGTTGAAATCATGCAGTTTTGTTATGGGATTGTCAATTCATTAATTGCTATGCTGTATCCATTGATGCATTCATGGAATCAAAAAATTGTTGGCATGATATTTATGTTATCAGGAAATATTGCATCATTACTGTTAGCGGTAATTTGCTATCGTATAGTATATAAATTTTTTATGGACTCTGAAGGAATAAAAAAACAATATGTCCTTATGATTTTAACGCCAATACTGATGCTTTTTTTGATAGATGAATATATCAATTCTACAATTTATAGAAATGCCACAAATATCATAGATGAAAGTGGAATTACCATATATATCAATCATTATCAGATATTTATGATACAGCTTTTGGGAATGGCAAGCCTGTTCTGCATTTTGTTTGCTTATAAAAAACTATTGCAGAATTTCCACCTAAGTACTGAATTATCGCTTTTGGAACAAGAAGAGCATTCATTGAATCAGTATGTGGAGGAAGCTAAGGCACGTTATGAGGAAACGAAATCTTTCCGTCATGACATTAAAAATCATATTATGGTAGTGCGGGAATTATTACAAGATGGTAAGTCAGAACAGGCACTAAATTACATTGCAAATATGGAGGATATAGCAGGGAAATTGTCTTTTCCATGCGCTACAAATAATCCTGTAGTGGATATTTTGATAGAAAATAAATTGGGCATTGCAAAAAGTATGGAGGTTGATGTCAATTGTTCATTGACTTTGCCTTATCCATGCTTGGTGCGTGACATTGATTTTGCCATTATTTTATCAAATGCTTTGGATAATGCAATTCATGCCTGTAAAAATATGGATGGCAATGCACAAAAATATATTTGCATAAAGGGACATTTGCAGGGAGATTTCATTTTATTGGAAATTGAAAACAGCTTTCAAGGGAAAGGAACATTTAAAAAAGGAACGGGGTTGATAAATATCGCCACAGTAGTCGAGAAATATCATGGTGCAATGAACATTAAAACACAGGGTACATCGTTTGCTCTTAGTGTGATGCTTATCATTCCACAGCAATCAGAAAGCATTTCACAGCAAATCGGTTAAATACTGTTTTTGAATGACGAAAAAAATACTGTAGGAAGAAATTTAGGTAATAAAAATAAGGAGGATAATCAATATGTCAATGGAAATTAATGGAAAGTACGGTCAGTACGCAACTGATTACACTAAACGTTTGGAAGAAGAACGGGAAAAAGTGAAAGAAGCTGAAAAGGAACAGAATGGTGAAAAAATATCTGATAAACTTTCTGATTTACATGATGAGTACATTAGCAGCGAAAAATCGGGTGTCAAACCAAGTGGTCTGTATCGGTTGGGACAGGATGAGGATGGCAGAAAAAAAGTATTTTATGATGATCCTAAGAAAGCTGACAAGGCTGACGAAGATGGGAATCCTAAAGTAAATAATCCAGAGAAATCTGCTAAGGAATGCACTACCAATACAGATAAAGTTGACAGGGAAATTGAAAAACTTAAAGAAAAGCAACAGCAATTAAAACAGCAGATAAAATCGGCTTCGGGAGATGAAACGAAAGTCAAGGAATTGGAAAAGAAGCTGGCGCAGGTGGAAAGTAAGTTAAGTCAGAAAGATAACGATACATATAGGCGACAGAATGCTTCTGTTTCCGAATAGAATATAAATTGAAATAATGTGATTTATTGTGTCAGGCACCATTGTTTTTTATCAATCTCAATTCAACCTCAACAAAATTTATTTTTTTCACCTAAACGGAAATTCTGTACAAATCATTCGATATAACAAAACGACCTCTCAAAAACAGTCGACTTTTAAATTAACTGTTTTTTGAGAGATCGTTACATCAGATTCTTATAGCAATCCAGCAAATAATCTCATAAATAATTGTCCCAGTCGCAAATATGCACTTCGTCCGGTTTGATATTGGTCTGTCACATCACGACATTCTCCCATCGTTCTTATCAGATCATTTTTTATTTCCACAACTGCCTGACAATCTGCCATAAAACAGCCGTTTTCAAAATGGTGATATAAACTTCGATAATCCAGATTAATTGTTCCACAAGTTGCCATACAGTCATCTGCCACACTCATTTTTGCATGACAGAAACCAGGAGTCCACTCATAAACACGAACACCATGTTTAACTAATCCATGATAAAAAGAACGAGTTATATTATAAATGAATTTTTTATCAGGGATACCAGGTGTGATAATTCTTACGTCTACCCCTCGCTTAGCAGCCAGACATAACGCATGCGTCATTTCATCTGTTATGATTAGATATGGAGTCATAAACCAACAATATTTTTCAGCTTTATTTATCATACTGATATAAACTTCTTCTCCTACTTGCTCATTATCCATAGGGCTGTCTGCATAAGGTTGAACAAACCCAGTTTGCTGTGCCGCATAATCATAGTGGAAAAGGTATTTACTAAAATCAGAATCATTAGCATCCTTATCACTTACTGCATTCCACATTTCCAAAAATGTCACCGTAAGCGACTGAACAGCATCTCCTTCTAAACGAATACCTGTATCTTTCCACTGTCCATACGGGTGTGTGTAATTAAAATATTCGTTTGCTAGATTATATCCACCTGTAAATCCGACTTTTCCATCAATAACTGTTATTTTTCTATGATCACGATTGTTCAAAAACAGATTTAAACCTGGCATAAACGGATTGAATACACGGCAATGAATTCCTATTGCCTCCATCTTTTTCACAAAATCTGTGTTAATAAAGCCTATAGAACCCATATCATCGTAGAATACTCTAACTTCCACACCTGCTTTTACTCGCTCTTCCAGAACATCTTGAATCTTATGCCATGCTTCAGCGTCTTCTATCGCATGATATTCCATAAAGATAAACTTCTGTGCTTTCTCCAAATCCTTAAGCTGTGCCTCTAATCCTTTCACTGCTTCATCAAAATACACAATATCCGTATTCTGATAGATTGGATACTGCGAATTTCTTTGTATGTAACTTGCTATATTTCCTGCTTTCGGAATTGTTTCTTTTATTCTGCTCAAACACTCCTGACTGT
>ERZ773195.2543-NODE-2543-length-11392-cov-4.430537_pt1 | contig 11392 bp, 7 predicted proteins | sample MGYA00580530_ERZ773195 | MGnify/ENA primary metagenome ERZ773195 (study PRJEB29015, sample SAMEA2737751) | human gut metagenome | biome: human gut; feature: human-associated habitat; material: faeces | place: China | collected 2012 ...
ATAATCCCAGTTGCGCACTTCTCCTACAGCTTCTGGAAGGCTTGTCGTTAGTGCTGCCAGCACAGCTCCGTTGTGGTAGGACATTAGTTTCAGAACCAATAAACTCCGTTCGATTACGTCATTATATAGAGTGTATTTCTTGCTTCTGTCTGTCCAGTTCAGCCAATATACCAGCGTACGGCAATATTCTATTTTCTCCCTTTCTATGTCGATTGGGATCACTTTCTCGTTATAGGAGAGCAGGAGAAATTCGTCTTTCTCAAGAATGATTTCTTTTTTCTCTTTGATGTCCTGAAGAGACAGGGAAGCATATAAATATTGTCTGTCCTTGTTGTCAAAGGAGCAGTAGGATTCGATATACTGTGGAGTGATATTAAGGATCACTTGTCCCTGCGCATAGTTCGGGGCCGGATGATAGTTGATCTTGAAACGCGGTTTCCCTTTTATCCAATGTATGTAGCGGTATAATTCGGCAGGTAAATAATGCCCTGTTTCGTCTTGTGAACGATAGCAGGGCATATAGTCGAGCACTACGAATTCTCCTTCATCGGAGGAGAATTGGGTAGAAAGAATATTGGTGTGGGGGACATAATTTTGTGTGATGCGATAGTCTCCGGAAACTTCGAATCCGAAAGCTCCTCCTTTCTCCCGGTCGAGCATACTGGCAAAAATAGAAGGAGAATCGAAATCGGGAAAACAGAGCCATTCGATATTTCCGTTCTGCGAAATGAGAGCTGCCGTTCGGCAGTTACCTATCACTCCATAATTTAAATTATTCATATTGATTGCTTTTTATTGAGTTTTTAATAGATCTTTGAGAAAGTCGAAAGCGAAAGTCAGGCGATTCTTAATACTTCCTTTTTTTGTGGCAGTTTTTTGTTTGCCTAGTAAAGACCGTAAGAAAGGAAGTACGTCAGATTGGGCAGACAGGTGATAGTTGGCGGCTTCGGATACGCTACCTATTTTAATGGCGATAGCGCTCTTCGGTAATGCCTGAAACATATCTTCATCTGTAGTGTCGTCTCCCATCGCTATAACAAAATCATAACGTCTGTTGGCTAGCAGACGACCCACCTCGGAACCTTTATTGCAATCCGGTGATTTGATTTCGATCACTTTATTTCCTTGTAGAATTTGTAGTTTCTGCCGGGTACAGAGCGAAATCAGTGTGTTGACGAGTTGTTGGGCTCTTAATGTGCCGAGCCATGCGTCACTTTCACGATAATGCCATGCCAGGGCAGTTTCCTTCACTTCCAGATGGGAACGGGGAGTACGGTCTACAAACATTTGAAGAATAGAGAGAATACCTGCTCCCCATTCTTTCTTCTTTATGTTTTTATGCCAAACCCCGTTCTCTTTGTAGAAAGCCCCATGTTCGGCAGCCATAGACACAGGAAGGGAGCCAAGCCATTTTTCTAATGTAAAGTGATCCCGCCCGCTATTGATAACAATATGATTGGCGGGATCGCTAGCCAGTTGTTGTAGAATAGAAATGAGTTCCGGTGTAGGTTGTGCATCCTCGGGACGTGGTTTGAGAGCCGTCAGTGTACCATCACAGTCCAGCAGAATCAGGCGTTGTTTGGCTTGGTTATACTTGAGCTTGATTTGTGCGATGGTGGCAGCTACGATGCGTTTTTTCCGTAACATATCATTTTTCATACATGTCGCGTTCAGTTCATTGACAAAGTCGGCTGCCCATTTGTTGACTGTCTGTACGGACAGAATGCTTTGCATACGTTGCAGGCGTTGTTTTTGTTCCTCTTCGGGCATTTCAAGTGCCTGGCAAATAGCATTTTCTATTTGTTCTGTATCGTTCGGGTTGATTTGGATAGCGTCCGTCAATTCTACGGCGGCACCTGCCATTTCGCTAAGGATAAGTACACCGGGATTGTCGCATTTGGTAGCTACGTATTCTTTGGCTACCAGATTCATTCCGTCCCGAAGTGGAGTGACGAGGGCTATGTCGGCCACATAGTACATGGCAGTCAGTTCTTCCAGTGAAAAGCCATGATAGAAATAACAGACGGGAGTCCAGTTCATTGTGGAGTAACGTCCGTTGATAGAGCCGATTTCTTCGTCAATTTTTGTTTTTAGTTCCGCATAACTGCCTACATGGTCGCGTGAAGGGACAATGACCATTGCCAATGTAACTTTACCGTGATATTCAGCATGATGTTCGAGGAAGGTGGCAAAGCCACGAAGACGGTGCAATATGCCTTTGCTGTAATCCAGTCTGTCTACTGACAGGATCAGTTTATGCTCGCCGAAAAGTTTCCGGGTACGTTCAATAGCTTGGTGCACTTCTTTATTTTCCGAGGCCTTATGATAAGATTCATAGTTGATTCCCATTGGTAATGCCTCTACTCTGGTCACCCGGTTGTTGATCTGTACTTCATCCAATTTAAAATCGAGATGTAATACACGTTCTACAGCACTGATGAAATGACGCATATAGTCGTGGGTGTGGAAAGCAATGAAGTCGGCTCCTAATAAGCCTTTCAGTATCTCGGCGCGCTCCGGCAGAATACGAAAAAGTTCGTAGGAAGGGAACGGGATATGATGGAAATATCCGATACAGAGTTCCGGATATATTTTCCTCAACATTCCCGGAAGTAGCATCAACTGATAATCCTGTATCCATACTTTGTCGCCGGGACGTACCAGTCGGCAAATCTCCTCACAGAAAAGACGGTTGACTTGCTGGTAGGATTGCCAAAAACAGTTCTTATATAAGGTATAAGCATAAAAGTAATGGCATAAAGGCCAGATAGTACTGTTACTGTATCCTTCGTAGTAATTTTCAATTTGCTTTTCCGACAAGAAGACCGGATGAAAATTCATTTCCTGTAGTTTCTCGTTAATCTCCTGTTGGTCCTTTTCTTCATTGGCACATATTCCGGGCCAACCTATCCAGTGCTTCTCATAAGAAGTCTGAAGAGAATCCAAACCTGTTGCCAGTCCGCCTTCGCTACGCGAAAATGCGAATTTACCGTTTGTGCCGGCTACTTTGACAGGTAATCTGTTTGCAATAATATAAAGTTTCATATCTATCTCTTTGCAAAGCATATACCAATAGACCTATATTAGTTGTTAATCTCTTATTATCAGTGTATTATAAGTATTATGTTTCCTTCTCTTGCCTTTTCAAAATGAAAATCCCCCTTTCAAAGTGATAATTTGCTTATTTTTTCTCTTCTGAAATTCTGGAAAAGTACAAAGCTTTTCAAAATAGAATCCTTTTTTCAAAATGGAAGGGTATGTTGGATGGATAGAAAGTTTCTTGTGATGTGTATTTTGTTGAATATTAGTCTGTTATCTGCTGTGTGTTTTTTGTGGCACGCATTTGGCATGAAGGGTGGCGAGTAAAAAAATAATAGTAATCATTTAAAAGGTAAAAACATGGGAATAACACTATCATTTATTTTCTGCTTGTTAAGCGGTTTCGCTTGTTTCTGGCTATTTTGGAAATGTGTAGACTGGTTTGAGAATATTTAAAGAAAAAGGAGAATTGATTATGTACACAGCATTATTCGTATTAGGTATTGCGATCTTCGGTTATTTGATGTACGTGCTCGTCAAACCCGAAAAGTTTTAAAGTAACACACACAGTTTAAGGTAAAAAGTATATGAATATAGAAATTTTAGGCGTGGTTGTTCAGATAGCCTTGATGGTGATTCTGGCTTATCCATTGGGAAAATACATTGCCAAGGTCTATAAAGGAGAAAAGACCTGGTCTGATTTTATGGCTCCTATCGAAAGAGTCATTTATAAAGTTTGTGGAATCGACCCCAATGAAGAAATGAACTGGAAACAATTCCTGAAAGCATTGTTGATTTTGAATGCTTTCTGGTTTTTCTGGGGAATGGTACTCTTGGTTTCACAAGGATGGTTGCCCTTAAATCCGGACGGCAACGGACCGCAGACTCCGGATCAGGCATTCAATACCTGTATCAGTTTTATGGTGAACTGTAACTTGCAGCACTATAGCGGTGAAAGCGGACTGACTTATTTTACTCAACTGTTCGTCATCATGCTTTTCCAGTTTATTACCGCAGCAACAGGTATGGCTGCTATGGCAGGTATTATGAAGAGTATTGCTGCAAAAACAACCAAAACAATTGGTAACTTCTGGCAATTTCTGGTAATAAGCTGTACACGTATTTTATTGCCTCTTTCTCTGATTGTAGGTTTTATCCTGATTCTCCAGGGAACTCCGATGGGATTTGACGGTAAGATGAAGGTAACTACGATGGAAGGCCAGGAACAAATGGTTTCTCAAGGTCCTACGGCTGCGATTGTTCCTATCAAACAATTGGGTACAAATGGTGGTGGTTACTTTGGTGTAAACTCTTCTCATCCGTTGGAAAACCCGACTTATCTTACTAATATGGTAGAATGTTGGTCTATCCTGATTATCCCGATGGCGATGGTACTTGCGCTGGGTTTCTATACTCGCAGAAAGAAGTTGGCTTACAGTATATTCGGAGTAATGCTTTTCGCTTTTCTGGTAGGTGTATGTATTAATGTCAGTCAGGAAATGGGCGGTAATCCACGCATTGATGAATTGGGAATTGCGCAGGATAATGGTGCGATGGAAGGTAAAGAGGTTCGTTTGGGAGCCGGAGCAACAGCATTATGGAGTATTGTAACTACTGTAACCTCTAATGGTTCTGTGAATGGTATGCATGATTCTACTATGCCGCTGTCCGGAATGATGGAGATGCTGAATATGCAGATTAACACTTGGTTTGGCGGTGTAGGTGTAGGATGGATGAATTACTATACATTTATTATCATTACAGTGTTTATCAGCGGTTTGATGGTAGGACGTACGCCGGAATTTCTCGGCAAGAAAGTGGAAGCCCGCGAAATGAAAATCGCTACGATTGTAGCTCTGCTTCATCCGTTTGTCATTTTGGTATTTACAGCACTCTCAAGTTATATTTATGTGTACCATCCTGATTTTGTGGAAAGTGAAGGTGGATGGTTGAACAACTTGGGATTCCACGGTTTAAGTGAGCAACTTTATGAGTACACTTCTTGTGCCGCCAATAACGGTTCCGGTTTTGAAGGTTTGGGAGATAATACTTATTTCTGGAATTATACGTGTGGTATTGTTCTGATTTTGAGCCGTTTTATTCCTATCATCGGGCAGGTTGCCATTGCCGGATTACTGGCACAGAAGAAATTCATTCCGGAAAGTGCCGGCACATTGAAGACCGATACATTGACTTTCGGAGTCATGACATTTGTGGTTATCTTCATTATTGCTGCGCTGTCGTTCTTCCCGGTACATGCATTGAGTACAATTGCTGAACATTTAAGTTTGTAATACTGAATTAGAGAAGATATGAAAGATAATAAATCAGCTTCTTTGTTTCCAAAGGAGCAAGTTATAGAAAGTTTGAAACAGTCATTCGTGAAACTGAACCCGCGGATGATGATAAAGAACCCGATTATGTTTACAGTAGAAGTGGCTACAGTGGTCATGCTACTCGTAACGCTCTACTCTATTGTAAATTCTTCACAAGGTTCGTTTGCTTACAATATTGCCGTGTTTATCATTCTGTTTGTAACCTTGTTGTTTGCCAATTTTGCCGAAGCTATTGCCGAAGCACGTGGTAAAGCACAGGCCGACAGCTTGCGTAAGACTCGTGAAGAGACACCGGCAAAGAAAGTGGAAGGCAATAAAATTGTTACCGTCAGTTCTTCACTGTTGAAGAAAGGAGATGTGTTTGTTTGTGAGGCGGGAGACGTGATTCCTTCCGATGGTGAGATTATTGAAGGCTTGGCTTCTATTGATGAAAGTGCTATCACCGGCGAGTCTGCTCCGGTTATTCGTGAGGCAGGTGGCGACAAGAGTTCTGTAACGGGTGGTACGAAGGTATTGTCCGATCATATAAAAGTAATGGTGACTACTCAACCGGGAGAAAGTTTTCTTGATAAGATGATTGCATTGGTGGAAGGTGCTTCCCGTCAGAAAACCCCGAACGAGATTGCGTTGACTATTCTGTTGGCAGGTTTTACGCTTGTTTTCGTCATAGTGTGTGTTACCTTGAAACCGTTTGCCGACTATAGTAATACGGTCATCACCATTGCTTCGCTTATTTCTTTGTTTGTGTGTCTGATTCCGACAACTATCGGTGGACTTCTTTCTGCTATCGGTATTGCCGGTATGGACCGCGCGCTCCGTGCCAACGTGATTACTAAATCTGGTAAAGCGGTAGAGACTGCCGGTGATATTGATACGTTGTTGCTGGATAAAACAGGTACTATCACCATCGGTAACCGTAAAGCAACTCATTTCCATACGGCTCCGGGTGTCAATTTGCACGATTTTGTAGAGACTTGTCTGTTGTCTTCCTTGTCCGATGAAACGCCGGAAGGTAAATCTATCGTAGAACTGGGACGCGAGTCGGGCATCCGTATGCGTAACCTGAATACAACAGGAGCGCGTATGATTAAATTTACGGCTGAAACCAAATGTTCGGGAGTAGACCTGGCAGATGGAACTCAAATTCGTAAAGGTGCTTTCGACGCTATCCGTAAGATGGTGGAAGGTGCAGGAAATGAATTCCCGAAAGAAGTGGAAGAGGTCATCTCTTCTATCTCCAGTAATGGTGGTACGCCGTTGGTAGTATGTGTAAACAAGAAAGTGACCGGTGTCATTGAGTTGCAGGATATTATCAAACCGGGTATTCAGGAACGTTTCGAACGTCTGCGTAAGATGGGAGTGAAGACGGTCATGGTGACAGGAGATAACCCGTTAACTGCAAAATATATTGCCGAAAAAGCCGGTGTGGATGATTTTATCGCTGAAGCTAAACCGGAAGATAAGATGGAATATATCAAGAAGGAACAGCAGGCTGGTAAATTGGTTGCAATGATGGGAGACGGAACGAACGATGCTCCTGCTCTGGCACAAGCTAATGTAGGTGTAGCCATGAATAGTGGTACACAGGCTGCGAAGGAAGCCGGTAATATGGTCGATCTGGATAACGATCCGACGAAACTGATCGAGATTGTGGAAATCGGTAAACAATTGCTGATGACACGCGGTACACTGACCACTTTCTCTATCGCCAATGACGTTGCAAAATATTTCGCAATTGTTCCTGCCTTGTTTATGGTCGCTATTCCCGAATTGGCAGCTCTGAATATCATGCATCTGCATAGTCCTGAAAGCGCCATTCTTTCGGCAGTCATTTTTAATGCGATTATTATTCCGATTCTGATTCCGCTGGCTTTGCGTGGTGTGCAATACAAACCGATAGGTGCAAGTGCTTTGCTTCGCCGTAATCTGCTGATCTATGGTGTGGGTGGTGTGATTGCTCCTTTCGTGGGAATCAAATTGATAGATTTAGTAGTAGGTTTATTCTTTTAATTAAAAAACAATAGCAATGAAAACTTTATTGAAGTCTTTAAAAATAACACTTGCTTTTTGTGTCTTTTTCTCCGTGTTCTATATCCTTATCCTGTGGGTGTTCGCACAGGTAGCAGGTCCTAATAAAGGAAATGCCGAGGTGGCTACGCTGGATGGGAAAGTAGTGGGAGCAGCCAATGTGGGTCAGATGTTTACAAAAGATATTTATTTCTGGGGACGTCCTTCTTCTGCCGGTGACGGGTATGATGCGACGAGTTCCGCAGGTAGTAATAAAGGGCCTACGAATCAAGAATATCTGGATGAAGTGAAAGCGCGTATTGATACTTTCCTTGTACATCATCCTTATTTGAATCGTGCGGATGTGCCTGCCGAAATGGTTACGGCCAGTGGTTCGGGACTGGATCCTAATATCACTCCTCAATGTGCGTATGTACAAGTGAAGAGAGTAGCACAAGCACGTGGATTAACAGAAAAACAAGTAAGAGCGATTGTTGATAAAAGCATAGAAAAACCGTTTTTGGGGTTGTTGGGAACAGAAAAGGTGAATGTCTTGAAATTGAATATCGCTTTAGAGGAAAGCAATAAGTAGATGAAGATTGAGCAGCGTTCCTGTCCGGACCGTTTGGGTTATGCCGCGGTTCAAATTAACAGGGTTGGATGGGGCGCTGCTTTTTTACAGGAACATAAAATAGAATTAGATAAGAAGTATGAAAAGTTTTTTTAGTAAAAAGAGTATTTTAGGAACAATGGCTGTAGCGGCCGTATGTATGTTGGGAACTGGCAATGCACAAGCACAAGAGTTTACTATACAAGGTGATTTGGTAAGTTCGTATGTATGGCGTGGTATTTATCAGGGGGGAGCCGCTTCCTTTCAGCCGACTTTGGGATTTAGCGTAGGTAATTTCTCACTTACTGCATGGGGATCAACCAGTTTGAGTGAGAGTAATAAAGAAATTGACCTCACTGCAGCTTATAAGTTTGGTGAAGCAGGACCGACACTTTCAGTAGCCAGTCTTTGGTGGAACGGACAAGCTGATGTAGCCAATGGAGAACTAACAAATGATTATTTCCATTTTAAGAGTGGCGACACCGGACATCATTTTGAAGCAGGATTAGCTTATACGCTTCCTGTTGAAAAATTCCCGTTGTCTATTGCATGGTATACCATGTTTGCCGGTGCTGACAGAAAGATGACTGACAAGGGGGAAGAAAAACAGGCATATTCTTCTTACGTAGAACTGAATTATCCGTTCAGCGTAAAAGGGGTAGACTTGAATGCTACCTGTGGAGTGGTTCCTTATGAAACTCCGCAGTATAATGTGAATGGTTTTGCAGTGACGAACCTTGCTTTGAAAGCAACGAAAGCTATCAATTTTAATGATAAGTTTTCATTGCCTATATTTGTGCAAGCTATATGGAATCCGCGTTTGGAGGATGCCCATCTAGTATTTGGCGTAACTTTAAGGCCATAAAATAAACTCATGAATTTTTGTGAAACCCGTGGTGATCGTGATGATTACTACGGGTTAGGATGTTTAAAATAACAGAGCAACATAATGGATGATAGAGAACAAAGTGTACAGCATTTTCTGGATCTGATAAAGAGATCTCAGCGAGGTAAGTTTAAGGTCTATATCGGTATGATAGCCGGTGTGGGAAAGTCATATCGTATGCTTCAGGAGGCACATGAACTGTTGGAAAATGGTGTGGACGTGAAAATCGGCTATATCGAGACTCATGGACGTGTCGGGACGGAAGGGATGCTAGAAGGACTTCCTGTCATTCCGCGACGTAAAATCTTCTATAAGGGAAAGGAATTGGAAGAAATGGATTTAGATTCTATTATTCGCCTTCATCCCGAAATTGTGATAGTGGATGAATTGGCACATACCAATGTGGAAGGAAGTCTGAATGAGAAACGTTGGCAAGATGTAATGACATTGTTGGATGAAGGAATCAATGTGATTTCGGCAATCAATATTCAGCACATCGAAAGCGTGAATGAAGAAGTGCAGGAGATTACGGGGATTGAAGTGAAAGAACGAGTGCCCGACAGTGTGCTTCAGGAAGCGGATGAGGTGGTGAATATTGACTTGACGGCAGAAGAACTGATTGCCCGTTTGAAAGCGGGAAAGATCTATCGTCCGGAAAAGATTCAGACAGCATTGGATAATTTCTTTAGAACCGAGAATATTCTTCAATTGCGTGAGTTGGCTCTAAAGGAAGTGGCGTTGCGGGTAGAAAAAAAGGTGGAGAATGAAGTGATGATGGGAGTAGCCGTCGGACTTCGGCATGAGAAGTTTATGGCTTGTATCAGTAGTCACGAGAAAACACCCCGGCGAATTATCAGAAAGGCGGCAAAGTTGGCAACCCGGTATAATACTACTTTTATAGCCCTGTATGTTCAGACTCCGAAAGAGAGTATGGATCGAATTGATTTGGCCAGTCAACGGTATTTGTTGAATCATTTTAAACTGGTGGCGGAACTTGGGGGAGAAGTTGTCCAGGTGCAGTCGAAAGACATTTTGGGGAGCATCGTCAAGGTTTGTAAAGAGAAACAGATATCGACAGTGTGTATGGGAACTCCTAATTTGAGGCTACCGTACGCTATTTGTTCTATACTGGAATATAGAAAGTTTTTAAATAATTTGTCGCAAGCTAATGTAGATTTGATTATACTTGCATAATATTAATCGTATGAACGTTATGAATATTAAAACGAAACTGATTCTTGGCATTGGGATGTTGGCAGGAATGATTATTTTGTTGGTAACACTTTCAGTAGTGAATCTTCAAACTCTGACTGCGACAGAGCCTGATAGTCCTGCTGCTATGCCTGCCTTGGAACGTGCATTGCTATGGATCTCCATAACAGGGGGAATCTGTATCTTGACCGGACTGATATTGCTTTATTGGTTGCCTCGTTCTATCAGCAAGCCGATTAAGGAGCTGAAAGAAGGAATTCTTGAAATAGCCAATCATAACTATGAGAAGCGTCTCGACATGAGTGACAATGAAGAGTTCCGTGAAGTGGCTGACAGTTTCAACCGGATGGCGGAGCGTTTGACTGAATATCGTGCCAGTACTTTGTCGGATATTCTTTCTGCTAAAAAGTTTATAGAAGCTATTGTTAACAGTATTAACGACCCGATTATCGGTCTGAATACAGAACGTGAGGTTTTGTTTATCAATGATGAAGCCTTAAGTATTCTGAATATGAAACGGGAGAATGTGATTCGTAAATCGGCAGAGGAACTTTCTTTGAAGAATGACCTGCTCCGTCGACTAATTCGTGAGTTGGTGACGCCAAGCGATCAGAAAGAGGCTTTAAAAATTTATGCGGATAATAAGGAAAGTTATTTTAAGGTCTCTTATGTCCCGATCATTAATACGGAGGCTGAAAAAGGGGAACCTCGCAAACTGGGTGATGTCATTTTACTTAAGAATATCACGGAATTCAAAGAACTGGATTCTGCCAAGACTACATTTATTTCAACGATCTCTCATGAATTGAAAACTCCGATTGCTGCTATTATGATGAGTCTACAACTGCTTGAGGATAAGCGTGTCGGTGCGCTGAATGATGAGCAGGAACAGCTTTCAAAGAGTATCAAGGAGAATAGCGAACGTTTGTTAAGTATCACCGGAGAATTGCTTAACATGACGCAGGTGGAAGCTGGTAAATTACAGTTGATGCCGAAGATCACCAAACCGATTGAATTGATTGAGTATGCGATCAAAGCTAATCAGGTGCAAGCGGATAAGTTTAATATTCAGATAGAAGTGGAGTATCCGGAGGAGAAAATCGGTAAACTGTTTGTCGACAGCGAGAAGATTGCTTGGGTATTGACGAATCTGTTAAGTAACGCTATTCGTTATTCAAAAGAAAACGGGCATGTGGTTATTGGTGCCAAACAGGATGAAAACTGGATTGAATTGTATGTCCAAGACTTTGGCAAAGGCATTGACCCGCGTTATCACAAAAGTATCTTTGACCGTTATTTCCG
>ERZ773195.2549-NODE-2549-length-11364-cov-3.774427_pt1 | contig 11364 bp, 8 predicted proteins | sample MGYA00580530_ERZ773195 | MGnify/ENA primary metagenome ERZ773195 (study PRJEB29015, sample SAMEA2737751) | human gut metagenome | biome: human gut; feature: human-associated habitat; material: faeces | place: China | collected 2012 ...
CGAGAAAGGATGTTACGTACAGTGTCACTTGGTTGTGCACCTTTCAGTACCCATGCCAATGCAGCGTCGAAATTCAAATCTACTGTAGCAGGATTAGTGTTCGGATTATAAGAACCTATCCTTTCAATAAACTTTCCATCACGTGGAGCCCTGCTGTCTGCGACTACGATCTGATAAAAAGCGTAGCTTTTGCGACCGTGTCTTTGCAATCTAATTTTTGTTGCCATGTTTGAATAATTAATTTAAGCTGTTTGTATTAGCGGGTGCAAAGATAGGAATTTTCATAAACAAAACAAATATATTGTAGAAGAAAATAATTGATTATCTTTGTCGGCGTGTGAAATTCTCAATTATCAAATAATAAACGGATACATTTATGAAGACGGATACGTTGAAGAAAATGCTATTGATGCTGTTGTGTGTTGTTTCGGTAAATATGACTGCTTTAGGGAAAGAACTGGTTTCGGATGTGTTGCCGATTGCCGATCCTTATATCCTGTTTTACAATGATACCTATTATGCCTATGGAACATCCCGTGCGGACGGTTTCGAGGTGTACAGTTCTAAAGACATGAAATCGTGGGAGCGTTCTCCGCGCCTGGCACTGAATAAAGAAGATTCTTACGGGGATAAATGGTTTTGGGCGCCGGAGGTCTACTATGTGGAGGAGGATAAGAAGTTTTATATGTTCTATTCGGTAGAGGAACATGTCTGTGTTGCCACGTCCGATTCTCCTTTGGGCCCATTTGTGCAAGATGAAAAGAAGCCGATTCGAGAAGAAAAAGGAATCGATACATCCGTCTTTTTCGATGAGGACGGGAAAGCCTATCTTTATTTTGTTCGCTTTACAAACGGTAATGTGATTTGGTGTGCGGAGCTGAAAGATAATCTGAAAGAGATCAAAGAAGAAACATTGACGCAATGTGTTGAAGCTACCGAACCGTGGGAGCTGGTGTTCGGAAAGGTGGTTGAAGGGCCTTCTATTGTCAAGCAGGGCGGGCTTTATTATATGTTCTACTCCGCAAATGACTTCAGAAGTCAGGATTATGCCGTAGGTTATGCAACCTCGGATTCTCCTTTCGGTCCGTGGAGGAAAAGCGAGAAAAATCCGCTTTTGCATAAAGTGGAAGAACTTGTCGGAACCGGTCATGGTGCACCGTTCCTGGACAGATCGGGCGGATACCGCTATATTTTCCATGCCCATAAGAGTCGGACAGAAGTGAACCAGCGAAATTCTTACATTATTGATATGTCTCTGGCAGGGAAGGAGCGGGTTTCGATCGGTGGTGGTCTGATACGTCCGGAAGTCGTGAAATAAATCATTCTTTTCGACCGGACGGGATAACAAAGCTCAGTCAGTAAGTTTGTCATCCTGTACTCGTTTGGAGTATATCCTGTCATTCTTTTGAACCAACGGCTGAAATATTGTCGTTCCTATTTATTTACTACCTTTGCCGCTCGTTTTATAAAAGCAATACATTTATATATTATATGATTTCAGTAGACGGACTAACAGTAGAGTTTGGCGGTAGCGCATTATTTTCGGATATATCTTTTGTCATTAACGAGAAAGACCGGATTGCCCTGATGGGAAAGAACGGGGCGGGTAAATCTACTTTGCTGAAGATATTGGCGGGTGTGCGTGAACCGACTCGCGGGAAAGTGTCTGCCCCGAAAGATACCGTTATCGCATATCTTCCGCAGCATTTGATGACGGAAGATGGCCGTACGGTGTTTGAAGAGACTGCTCAGGCTTTCGCCCATCTGCACGAGATGGAAGCGGAGATCGCTGCTCTCAACAAAGAATTGGAGACACGCACCGATTATGAATCGGATAGCTATATGGAACTGATCGAACGCGTATCGACATTGAGCGAGAAATTTTATTCCATAGAGGAAATTAATTATGACGCCGATATAGAGAAGACTCTGTTAGGGCTTGGTTTCACCCGTGAAGACTTTAACCGTCAGACAAGCGAGTTCAGCGGTGGTTGGCGTATGCGTATCGAATTGGCAAAACTGTTGCTGAAGAAACCGGATGTGCTTTTGCTGGACGAGCCGACCAACCACCTCGATATCGAGTCCATCCAGTGGTTGGAAGATTTTCTGATCGATAACGGGCAGGCGGTTGTGGTGATCAGTCACGATCGGGCTTTTGTGGATCATATCACGACTCGCACGATCGAAGTTACGATGGGGCGTATCTATGACTATAAAGTCAATTACAGCCAATATCTGCAGCTGCGCAAGGAACGCCGCGAGCAGCAACAGAAGGCATACGACGAGCAACAGAAGTTTATTGCTGAAACGAAGGAGTTCATCGAACGATTCAAAGGAACATATTCAAAGACGTTGCAGGTACAGAGCCGCGTCAAAATGCTGGAAAAGCTGGAATTGCTCGAAGTCGATGAGGAGGATACTTCTGCATTGCGACTGAAATTCCCGCCTTCACCCCGTTCGGGCAGTTATCCAGTTATCATGGAAGGTGTTGGAAAGGCATACGGAGAGAAAGTGGTGTTCCGCAACGCTAACCTGACGATTGAGCGTGGTGATAAAGTAGCTTTTGTCGGTAAAAACGGTGAAGGTAAATCTACACTCGTGAAATGTATCATGAAGGAAATCGAACATGACGGTACACTGACTCTAGGACATAATGTACAAATCGGATATTTCGCTCAAAATCAGGCTTCGTTGATGGATGAAAACCTGACAGTTTTCCAAACGATTGATGATGTAGCCAAGGGGGATATCCGGAACAAGATTCGTGATTTACTGGGTGCCTTCATGTTTGGTGGTCCCGAGGAATCAATGAAGAAGGTGAAAGTACTTTCGGGTGGGGAGCGTACCCGCCTTGCCATGATTAAATTGCTGTTGGAACCTGTCAACCTCCTGATCCTGGATGAGCCGACGAATCATCTGGACATGAAAACGAAAGATATCCTGAAACAGGCATTGCTGGATTTTGACGGCACACTGATTGTTGTTTCACACGACCGTGACTTCCTCGACGGACTGGTGACCAAGGTATATGAGTTCGGTAATCAAAAGGTGACGGAACATCTTTGCGGCATCTACGAGTTCCTCGAAAAGAAAAAAATGGATTCGTTGCAAGAACTGGAAAAGAAATAATAAATAATAAAAAGAGGGTATCGGCTGCAGGCGGAATAAAAGTATTTGTATATTTGCAACATCATTTATAACAGGCATTTAGAAAAAAATGGATGAAACAAGGCAGTTATACATTATAAGCGGATGTAACGGAGCTGGTAAAACAACAGCTTCCTACACTGTACTGCCTGAAATTTTATTATGTAAAGAGTTCGTTAATGCGGATGAAATCGCCAAAGGTTTATCACCGTTCAATCCGGAAAGTATGGCTATAGAAGCCGGTCGTCTGATGTTGAAACGTATTAATGAACTATTAGCTGCTAAAGTAAGTTTCTCTATTGAAACAACATTGGCAACCCGTTCATACACCCGGCTCATTCAAAGAGCACAAAATGCCGGATATAAAGTCAGCTTGATTTATTTCTGGCTGAATTCTCCGGAACTTGCCGTCAACCGTGTGTTACAACGGGTCAATGAAGGGGGACATAATGTACCGATGGACGTTATCTACCGCCGATATCAGGCAGGCATTAACAATCTGTTTCAGATTTATATGCCGCGTGTAGACTATTGGCTGTTAGCCGATAACAGTATTTCTCCTCGAGTAATTGTAGCCGAAGGTTACCAACATGGCGAGGATCGAATATATGAACTTGAACTTTTTAAATGCATCAAGAATTATGTCAAATAATGAAATGCAAGAATTGAGCGATAAATTACGACGCGGCCTTCAGCTGGCAGAAAAGCGATTGCTGGAAAAAAATGCTCGCAATGGTAAACTCCTTAGTCAGGGAACACCAGATGGAAAAGTAATTTATGTATCAGCAACAGAATTGCTGGAACGTTTGCAAGAAAAAGAAAAGGAATCAATAAAAAAATAAATTCTCTAAAAGAAAGGATGAAAGGGAAGAAACGAATAATAGTAACTCTGCTGTTTTTAATCAACATTATAATGTTGGTGGCAGCCGTTATTCCCCATCATCATCACCCCAACGGAATGATTTGCATGAAGCAGGACTTGCCTGTAGAACAGCAATGTCCCACGCATCATCATCACCCGGGAAACGATTCATGTTGCAGCAGCGAATGTATGACTCGTTTCTACTCTCCCACTCCATCCGTACATACGGATAGCGGACCGGATTATGTATTCATCGCTACCCTGTTCACGGATGTAATCATCGAACATCTATTACGGCCACAAGAGAGACGGATTAAGAACTATTACGTCTACCGAGACTCTCTGCATGGCACGGATATACACCGTGCCACTCCTCTTCGTGCCCCTCCCTACTCTGTTTTTGCGTAAAAGCGTAAATGCAAATCAGTTGCATTTGCGTTACCTTATCTTTGTAGCGTAAAAAAACAGTAAAATTTAGTAGGAAAATATCATTATGAAAAAACTTATTTTCGTAGGAATCCTAGGCTTATTCGTGCTGGGTTCCTGTAATAATAGTACCGTCACACACACACACAATGAACACGATCATGCCACGGAAGGACATAATCACGAGGCAGAGGGTTCCAATCATTCTCATGAAGGCGAATGTAGCGGAGAACACAACCATGAAGCGGCCGATGGACATAACGAGTCTGCCGAAGCGCACAGTGATGAAATCATCCTTCCGAAGGCAAAAGCTGAAGCAGCCGGTGTCAAGGTGAGCGTTATCGAACCTGCACCTTTCCAGCAAGTGATTAAAACCAGCGGACAGGTGCTGGCTGCCCAAGGTGATGAATCGGTTGCCGTAGCTACAGTGGCCGGCGTTGTATCTTTCCGTGGAAAAGTAACGGAAGGAATGAGCGTCGGCAGCGGCACGCCGCTAGTCACGATTTCTTCAAAAAATATCGCCGACGGTGATCCGGTACAACGTGCCCGCATTGCCTACGAGGTATCTAAGAAGGAGTACGAACGTATGAAAGAGCTTGTTAAAAACAAGATTGTATCTGACAAGGATTTTGCACAGGCAGAGCAAAGTTATGAAAATGCCCGCCTTAGTTACGAAGCCCTTTCCAAGAATCATTCGGCTATCGGCCAAAGTATTACAGCTCCTATTGCAGGATATGTGAAAAGCATTCTTGTGAAAGAAGGCGACTACGTGACCATCGGACAACCGCTGGTGAGCGTGACGCAGAATCGTCGTCTTTTCCTCCGTGCCGAAGTGTCGGAAAAGTATTATCCATACCTCCGTACAATCAGTTCCGCCAATTTCCAGACTCCTTATAATAATCAGGTTTACGAGCTGAAAGCATTGAACGGCAAACTTCTCTCTTTTGGAAAAGCTGCCGGAGACAACTCTTTTTATGTGCCTGTCACTTTTGAGTTCGACAACAAAGGAGAAGTGATCCCCGGATCATTCGTGGAGGTATTCTTGCTTTCTTCAACGATGGAAAACGTACTGTCTCTCCCACGCACGGCACTGACAGAGGAACAAGGAATCTTCTTTATCTACCTGCAACTGGACGAAGAGGGTTATAAAAAACAGGAAGTAACGATAGGAGCCGACAACGGTAAAAGTGTTCAGATCCTGACCGGAGTGAAGGCTGGCGACCGTGTAGTGACCGAAGGTGCTTATCAGGTTCGACTGGCAAGCGCAAGCAATGCCATCCCGGCACATAGTCACGAACATTGATTAAATGAAGAATTAGAAATGAAGAATGAAGAATTTGGCTGCGCAATAATTGGTATATGTTTATTGCACGTGCTGCATAGTCATTCTTAATTCTTCATTTCTAATTCTTCATTTCTAATTCTTCATTCTTAATTCTTAATTCTTAAAGAAATGCTTAACAAAATTATACATTACTCCCTACACAACCGGTTGGTTGTAGTCTGCGCGGCCATCCTCCTGCTAATTGCGGGAACGTATACCGCCATGCATACGGAAGTAGACGTATTCCCCGACCTGAACGCACCTACGGTAGTCATCATGACCGAGGCCAACGGTATGGCTGCGGAAGAAGTTGAACAGCTCGTCACTTTTCCTGTTGAAACTGCCGTAAACGGAGCTACGGGTGTACGCCGTGTCCGCTCTTCTTCTACCAACGGATTTTCCGTTGTCTGGGTAGAATTTGATTGGGGAACCGATATTTATCTCGCTCGCCAGATTGTTAGCGAGAAGTTAGCGGTGGTGAGTGAATCACTGCCGGTCAACGTTGGTAAACCGACACTCGGCCCACAATCTTCCATCTTGGGCGAAATGCTCATCGTCGGTCTGACTGCCGACTCCACTTCGATGCTCGATCTTCGTACGATTGCGGACTGGACTATCCGTCCCCGTCTATTGTCTACCGGAGGAGTGGCACAGGTTGCCGTGCTCGGAGGAGATATCAAAGAATATCAGATTCAGCTGGATCCCGAACGGATGCGTCATTACGGCATTTCAATGGGAGAAGTGATGGCTGTGACACAGGATATGAACCTGAACGCAAACGGAGGTGTGCTCTATGAATTTGGAAATGAATATATTGTACGCGGTGTACTTTCTACTTCTAAAACAGAACAACTTGGCAAAGCGGTAGTAAAGACAGTGAACAACTTCCCTGTCACGCTGGAAGATATTGCGGACGTAACCATCGGACCGAAAGCCCCGAAACTGGGAACTGCTTCAGAGCGTGGAAAATCTGCCGTACTGATGACTATTACCAAACAGCCGGCTACCAGTACGCTGGAACTGACGGATAAATTGGAAGCATCTTTGAAAGACCTGCAAAAGAACCTGCCACCGGACGTAAAAGTTTCAACAGACATATTCCGTCAAAGCCGTTTTATCGAAAGTTCCATCGGCAATGTGAAGAAATCACTCTTTGAAGGAGGTATTTTTGTAGTAATCGTACTCTTCCTGTTCCTGGCAAATGTGCGCACTACATTGATTTCATTGGTAACACTGCCTCTTTCTCTGCTTGTTTCGATTCTGACGCTGCATTACATGGGACTGACAATCAACACCATGAGTTTAGGAGGTATGGCGATAGCCATCGGCTCATTGGTAGACGACGCCATCGTCGATGTGGAAAACGTGTATAAACGACTGCGGGAGAACCGTCAGAAAGCAAAAGCGGAAAGGTTAAGTACACTCGAGGTGGTATTCAATGCTTCGAAAGAAGTGCGGATGCCTATACTTAATTCTACGCTGATTATCGTTGTCAGCTTTGTACCGTTGTTCTTCCTTAGCGGAATGGAAGGCAGAATGTTGGTTCCGCTGGGCGTTGCCTTTATCGTGGCATTGTTCGCGTCGACAGTAGTTGCTCTGACGCTGACTCCGGTGCTCTGTTCTTATCTATTAGGAAGCAATAAGACAAACAAGGAACTGAAAGAAGCTCCCCTTGCCCGTTGGATGAAAGGGATTTATGAAAAGGCACTGACTTGGGTGCTGGCACACAAACGAGTGACACTTGGAAGTACAATCGCACTCTTTGTGGTTGCGCTCGGAGTGTTCTTTACACTCGGACGCAGTTTCCTTCCTTCCTTTAATGAAGGATCGTTCACCATCAATATTAGTTCTCTACCGGGTATTTCACTGGAAGAAAGCAATAAAATGGGACATCGGGCAGAAGAGTTATTGATGACGATTCCCGAAATACAAACCGTAGCCCGGAAAACGGGACGCGCCGAACTGGACGAACATGCATTAGGGGTAAACGTTTCTGAAATAGAAGCTCCGTTTGAACTGAAAGATCGTTCGCGCAGTGAACTGGTAGCTGATGTACGTGAAAAGTTGGGTACTATCACCGGGGCAAATATAGAAATCGGACAACCAATCAGCCACCGTATCGACGCTATGTTATCGGGTACGAAAGCGAATATCGCTATCAAGCTATTCGGAGACGATCTGAATAAAATGTTCTCACTCGGTAATCAAATTAAAGGAGCTATCAGTGATATTCCCGGTGTTGCCGACCTGAACGTGGAACAACAGATTGAGCGTCCGCAGCTGAAAATACAGCCTAAACGGGAAATGCTGGCTAAGTTCGGTATTACTCTGCCGGAGTTCTCGGAATATGTGAACGTAGCTTTGGCTGGAAAAGTGATCTCGCAGGTTTATGAGCAAGGCAAGAGTTTCGATCTGATCGTGAAAGTGAAGGATGATGCCCGGGATGAAATAGAAAAAATCCGCAACTTGATGGTAGACACGAATGACGGTCGCAAAGTTCCTTTGAGCTATGTAGCAGAAGTGGTATCGGCCATGGGACCAAATACGATCAACCGCGAGAATGTAAAACGTAAAATTGTGATTTCTGCCAATGTGGCCGACCGCGATTTGCGTAGTGTTGTAAATGATATTCAGAAACGCATCGACACATCGGTGCAACTGCCCGAAGGCTATCACATCGAGTATGGCGGACAGTTTGAAAGTGAACAGGCTGCCAGCCGGACACTGGCGCTGACTTCATTTATCAGCATTGTAGTAATCTTCTTGTTATTGTATAATGAGTTCCGCAGCGTGAAAGAGTCGGGCGTCATCTTGCTGAATCTTCCGCTGGCACTGATCGGTGGTGTATTTGCTTTGGTGATTACAACAGGAGAAGTCAGTATTCCGGCTATCATCGGTTTCATTTCCTTGTTCGGTATTGCAACGCGTAACGGTATGTTGCTCATCAGCCACTACAATCATCTGCAAAAGGAAGAAGGTTTGAATGTGTATGATAGTGTGATCCGAGGTTCTCTCGACCGTCTGAATCCGATTTTGATGACGGCATTGTCTTCTGCACTGGCACTGATTCCATTGGCACTCGGCGGCGACTTGCCCGGTAACGAAATTCAAAGTCCGATGGCAAAAGTGATTTTAGGAGGGTTATTAACGTCTACTTTTTTGAACGGTTTTATCGTTCCGATTGTTTATCTGATGATGCATCGGAAAAAGGCCCAGGAAAGCCTGTAGCAGGTGATGTTTTTCCTCGGTGAGGAAACCATCGTTCCCCGGTGAGGAACCAAGTGTTTCTCGGTGAGAAACGGGTCGTCCCTCGGTGCCAAACAAATAGATGCCTTATCATAAAGTATCTATCAACAATAGCTTGTAATAAATAAAGAAATTAGAAATGAAACAAATCATGACCATAAGCGCTGCACTTCTTTTCTTAACCATAGGCGAAGTGCAAGCCCAAAACGGAATTGAACAGGTATTGAAGAATATCGAAACGAACAATAAGGAGTTGCAGGCAAACGAGCAACTGATTACTTCGCAGAAGCTGGAAGCTAAAACGGATAATAACCTGCCTGATCCTACTCTTTCTTACGCACATCTATGGGGAGCGAAAGATAAAAGCGAAACAGTCGGCGAACTGGTTGTTTCACAAAGCTTTGATTTCCCTAGTTTATATGCTACACGCAACAAGTTGAATCGTCTGAAAGCCGGAGCTTTTGACAGTCAGTCGGATGTTTTCCGTCAAGAGAAGCTGTTACAGGCGAAAGAACTTTGCCTGGATATCATCATGCTTCGTCAGCAAAAGCATATTCTGGAAGAACGCCTCCGCAATGCGGAAGAACTTGCAAAGATGTATGCCAAGCGTCTTCAAACAGGAGATGCGAATGCTCTCGAAACCAACAAAATCAATCTGGAACTGTTGAATGTCAGAACAGAAGCGTCTCTGAACGAAACAGCACTCCGCAACAAACAGCAGGAGCTGAATACGCTGAATGGTAATATTCCGGTAGTTTTTGAGGAAAACCAATATCCGGCTATACCTTTCCCTACTGATTATCAAATATTGAAGTCGGAAGTCATGGCAACGGACCGTACTCTTATGGCACTCGGCAACGAAAGTCTTGTTGCCCGCAAACAGATTGCTGTCAATAAATCACAATGGCTACCCAAACTGGAACTCGGCTACCGCCGGAACACAGAAACAGGCGTACCTTTCAACGGTGTAGTGGTAGGTTTCTCTTTCCCGCTTTTCGAAAACCGGAATAAGGTAAAAATCGCTAAAGCACAGGCTCTTAACATTGACTTGCAAAAGGATAATGCTACCCTGCAAGTGGAGTCCGAATTGGCACAGCTTTACCGGGAAGCGAAAACACTGCATGCTTCGATGGAAGAATACAGCAAGACTTTCCAGTCGCAACAAGATCTGTCACTGCTGAAACAGGCTCTGACAGGTGGACAGATTAGTATGATTGAATATTTCGTTGAAGTTTCTGTCATCTATCAAAGCCATCAAAATTATCTGCAACTGGAAAATCAGTACCAGAAAGCAATGGCACGGATTTACAAGAGTAAACTATAAATAGTACATAAAATCCTTTAGACATGGATTACGCCGAACATACTAATTTCTATTTTAAGTGATGTAAGTATGTTTATATAATAATTTCAGGCACGGATTACACAGATTTCACGGATTACGCTGTTACTTTATGACAATCATATTTCTAAAAGCCGTGAAATCCGTGTAACCCGTGCCTGAATATATCTCCCCTCTCCCTCTCATTTTCTTCAAGTTCCAACTAAATATTTCAAAATAATATGTTACATTTGCAACGAACATAAAATACAGATTATGAGACCTAAACAATTCTATCTATTCATGTTATGTTGCATCCTTACACTATTCAGTGGATGTAAAGAGGATGAAGAAAATCCACTTCGTTTTTACAACAGTGAATATGAAGTGCCCATGGGTGGCAGACGTTACCTTGGACTGGAAAGCGGAAATGGTGATTACTCACTTGAAGTTAAAGACACACGCATCGCAAGCGCAGGAACCGAAACCGGCTGGACCGGAGTACCTGCCGGACGTATGATTTATGTTACCGGTATTCTCACCGGGCAAACTTATCTGACAGTAACGGACAACGCCACACAAGAAACCTGCACCCTGCCAATCAAGGTTGTCGACAATTACGAGGATATAAAGTTGCTCCGCAGCTACTTGTCTAACTTACCCAACGGAGACGCAAATCTTCTGCCCGGCATTTCCGACATTTTTCTAATTAACAATCACGCACGGGATGCTTATTTTTTCAAACAGGGAGAACAAACAGCTTTTTCATCCGGACTAACCTTAATAACTCGAGGAAGTTACAAACTGGAAAAAGAAGAAGGAAATAATGAGAAAGCTATACTGACTCTCACTTTTTCGGAAGATGCAGCAACGCCTATTTCCAATCATAAATTCATCTTGTGGGGAAATGCATACGTATTTCACCGCTTGGATAAAAGCTTGAATCTGAATTGGAATACTCCACCCATCGGAGAAACGCGGACATCACCTGCACCACCTCCTTCCTACACGCTGGAAGAAATCGCTGGAGGTGAACCA
>ERZ773195.2559-NODE-2559-length-11322-cov-6.457353_pt1 | contig 11322 bp, 5 predicted proteins | sample MGYA00580530_ERZ773195 | MGnify/ENA primary metagenome ERZ773195 (study PRJEB29015, sample SAMEA2737751) | human gut metagenome | biome: human gut; feature: human-associated habitat; material: faeces | place: China | collected 2012 ...
CGTCCCCGGCGCAAAATATTTGCTGATACGCTCTTTCGACATTTTGAACTGCTCTTTCTGATTCGGCTTTTCCTCCTGCATGATGGAGAGGATGACTTCCTCGGTCAGCTTGCCGTCCTTGCTAAACTCCTTCATTTTGATGGCCTGCGCCAAAGACGGCGTGCAGTCCTCACATTCCATGGTGCTGTACAGGGCTTCCTGCTGCTTTGAAGAAAGGTAGGAAAGCTCCACGGCAGGGCGGAAAGCGATTTTCCCGTCGTCCACCATTTGCAGGATGGAGGGGATCAGCTCGGTCAGACGGATATAGCGTTGGATTTGGGTATTGCTATCCGGCGATTTAGCCGCCAGCAGCTCCCTTGATGTTTTACCATCGAAATTCTGTCCCACTGGGACAGAATTTTCCTTGCTTGGTCTGCCTACTTGCCGTTTCATCGCATCCAGCTTCATTTTATAGGCAAATGCCTTTTCGGACGGCAGGATCGTTTCCCGTTGCAGGTTGCTGTCCACCATGATAATGGTCGCTTCATCATCGGTGAGATCACGGACGATACAGGGAATCTCCGGCAGCTCTGCCAAGGTTGCCGCAAACTTGCGCCTGTGACCTGCCACCATTTCATAGCCGCCGTCCGCTTTCGGGCGGACAAGAGCCGGAACTAACACACCGTATTTTCGGACGCTCTCGACCATCTCTGCCATTGCCTCGTCCTGTTTGACCTTGAACGGGTGATTCGGGAAGTCGGAGATCTCGGCAGGATTCAGCGTCACGACCTTTTCAAGCTGCGATTCCGCACGGCTTTCATCGGTGGAGAACAGGTCATCGAGCGGCGTCATCCCTAAATCTCTCGTTTTTACGCTCAATCTCCAACACCTCCTTTGTCAGCGCACGGTATGCGGCGGCGACCTTGCCGTTCTTGTCGTGGGCAAAGATGCTCTTGCCCCGGCCGCTGGTTTCTGCGGCTCGGACGGAAAAGGGTATTTCCGTTCCAAACACACGGATCTTCTCGCCGTAGTGGGCGCGCAGAGAAGCGATGATCTCCTTCGACTCGTTGGTACGGCTGTCCACCATCGTAAAAAGGATGCCGTCAATTTTCAGCTTGGGATTGATCTGCCGTTTGACCTTTGCGATGGACTGCATCAGCAGATCCAGCCCCTTTGCCGACAGAAACGACGGCTGCGACGGAATGATCACGCTGTCCGCTGCGGCCAGTGAGTTGATCGGCATCATACCGAGCGAGGGCATACAGTCAATGAGGATATAGTCGTAATGGGGCTTGACCGCATTGATATATGTCCGCAGTACGCTCTCTCGGCTCATAGCGTTGATGAGCCGAATTTCCATGCCCGACAAGTCGATGTTCGCAGGGAGCAGGTCTACGCCTTCGCCATGGTGCAAAATACCGTAGCTGTCCGGCATGGGCGTGTCGTCGATCACATTCTGCATCACATCCGCCAGCGTCACGGGCAGCTCATCCGGCTTCGGATAGCCGAGAGAAAGCGTCAGGGAGCCTTGCGCATCGGCGTCGATCAGCAAGACCCGCTTGTTCTCCTGTGCCAGTCCGATGCCGAGATTGGCGGTGGTCGTGGTTTTGCCCACGCCGCCTTTTTGGTTTGTCACTGCGATCACTTTGCAATTCGCCATATGGGTTTCCTCCTTTGCATAAATTTAGCCGCCTGCGGCGAAGCAGGCGGCTATGTACGGGTATGAAAAAAGCCACCTGCATTTCTGCAAATGGCTTAATGGTTAAACCCTCGCTTTGAGTGTTTTACTGTATTTGGCATAATCTTCGCTCAATACATAATCTATCACACAGGCTTTGGGTATAAGATAGGTACATCTTATGTAAAAGTGTTTGACCTTATTTGCTCGCATGATTTTTCGGGCTGTACTGTCACCGATACCACCCAGCATTGTTTGAAATTCGGGCAGAGTAACAACATCGGGATATGAAGCGAAAAGTTTTTCATAATGTGCGCGTGTTTTCATAGCAGTACCTCTTTTTCGGAAAATGTGTTGTCAATGGCAGAGGAATACGCTATAATATCGTTTGTGATTTATGAATCTATTGCGTGTGTTGTTGTGCTCCCTTTTGGGGTTACATCCCTCCGATGTCCCTCCAAAATCCAAAATTTCCGTCAAAATTGAAAAGTACGGAAATGGCAGACGAAACGGAGCTTTTTTACACACCAGTTTCAAAAGTAGTAGTGTTTGCAACGCTTTTGGTGTCCGTTAGCGACCTCCATAAGGGGTTGAGTTCGTTTGTATTCCCTGTGAAGCAAATAACTCAAAATCCACCGCTGGCGACAGCGTACCGGTTCGAGTCCGGTCACCGGCACCAACAGCACCCGCAGACCCATTGGGCCTGCGGGTGCTGTTTTTCTTTTGCGGTTCCGGCAGCTGCATACCGGGGAGGATATGCTTACTTCTCCTGCACTTCTTTTCCGCTGAGGTGGTGGATCTCGATCTCGAAGAGCTGGGCGGCAGCGCCATCCTGCCGGATCTCCTCGTCCGCCAACTGCTCCTCCGGGTAATACTTCATGGCGAAGCGCTTTAGCAGCGCCATAGTCTCCAGGCTCTGCTCCAGCAGGCGACACCGGCCGAACACCACGACGCTCCGGAGGTACGGCGCCCACGCCTCCTCCCGGATCGTCTCACTGCCGTAGACGGTGAAGCACACCTTATCGCAGGCCCGGATGGCCTCCGCCTTGTGGCCGGCACGGGCGCCGTGGAAGTAAATCTTCTGCGCCTCCCGGTCGTAATAGTAGTTGATGGGGATGGCGTAGGGGTAGCCCTCCCGGCCGTTTACGGCCAGAACGCCCCGGCGGGCCTCCCGTAGGAGCTGCTCTGCTGCCTCCGTGCTGATCTGATTTTTCTTCTTCCGGATGTCTCGAAACATGGCTTTTCCCTCCTGTTTTTATCGCTCCAGCAGCTCTGGGAGATACCGCAGTGCTTTTTCAAACTCCACCCCGTACCACGGGGCGCTTTCATCCCGGCAGGTGACTTGGATGCACAGCAGCGTGAAATCCACCGCCAAACGCAGGGCCTCCTCCAGCGGCTTGCCCCGCATCAGGGCACCTACGCAGGCGGAGGAGAAGAGATCCCCCGTGCCGGGGAAATGGGCGTCAATGCGGCGGCTGCCGTATTCAAAGAAGCGATCCTCCGCCGGGGTATAGGCCAGCACGCCCAACTTATCCGGGCCATAGGGGACGCCGGTCAGCACCACGTGACGGGGACCCAGCTCCGCCAGCTTCCGCAGGATATCCCGCAGTTGAGGCAAGTCGTAGTCCTCCCGGTAGGGGGTTCCCGTCAGCAGGCATGCCTCCGTGAGATTGGGCGTCACCACGTCCGCCTGCGCCGCCAAGCGGGCCATGTGGCGGGGAAAATCCTCGTCAAAGCCCGTGTAGAGCGCTCCCCCATCGGCCATAGCCGGGTCCACGAAGCGTAGGGTATCCGGCCCCGCCAGCACCTCCAACGCCTGGCAGACATCCTCCACCTGTCGGGCGGAGGCCAGGTAACCGGTGTAGACGGCGTCCAGCCGCACCTGCTGGCTCTGCCAGTATCGGGCGATGGGCAGAATATCCGCCGTCAGGTCCCGGCAGAGGATGTCCGGGAACATGGTGTGGGCGCTGAGTACGGCGGTGGGCAGAATGGCGCACTCCACCTCCATGGCGGAGATCACAGGCAGCGCCACCGTCAGCGAGCAGCGGCCCAGACACGAAATATCCTGAATACTGGCGACACGTTTCATAAGCGGCTCCTTGATGCACAGGTTAATGGATTCAGTATAGCACATCCAGCAGGTGGTGAAAAGCCCCGGCCGTAAAAAGATGCTGCGGAAAGTTCAGAAAAAAAGGCGCTCCGGCAACTGTCGGAGCGCCTTTTTTCGTTGGAACAGGCCGATTTAGTCCTTTTTGTTCTTGCGCTTGGTGACAAGCAGCACCACCAGGGCGATGATACCCAGACCAGCCACAGCCAGCACCACCCACAGGGCGGTCATGTTGCTGCTGTCGCCGGTGGCGGGCGTGGTGGGCTGAGACGGCTCAGCGGGCTTCTCCGGCGTGGTAGGCTTGCCGGAATCGCCGGGCTTGCCGGGCTCCACGGGAGTGGTAGGCTCCTCAGCGCCGCAGCGGCTGCACTTGCCATCCTTGTAGTCGTGGCCCAGAGCGGGAATCACCTCGCCCTGCTTCACCGTGACGCCGCAGACCTTGCAGACCTCGTCGCCGGTGTAGCCGTCCTCGGTGCAGGTGGCATCCTTGGCACCCACCAGCTCCGTGTCGTGGCTGGTGGCGGGGATGACCTCCGTCTTGGTATCGGTGTACTCCTTGCCCTCAAAAGTGACCTTGGCGGTGTAGGTCCGAACGCCGTCGGCCTCGCAGGTAGCCGCAGTGGTCACCTCGTTGGTAACAGCAGCGTTCACCGTCTCCACATGGGAAGTATCATTAGCGCAAGTGAAGGTGGCAGAAGCGGTGAAATCATCGTTCCACTTCCACACCGGCTCGCCATAGGCATGGCCGGTGGCGGGGATGGCCAGCCTCTCCAGCGTCGTCTCGGTTTTGCCCTCGGCATCGCTGAACAGCTTGCCGCAAACCTCACACTTCCAGTGGGCCTTCACACCGGCGGTCTCGCAGGTGGCAGGCACCTCTGCCACAGCGGTCAGGGTGTGACCGTTGGCACAGGGGTCCTCATCACCGGTGACCAGCTTCACGTTATCCACGGCGAACATACCGTCGCTATCAGTGTACTGGGCATAGGTCTTGTAGAAATGGAAGGCAAACTGTACGTTGCTGGTGAGATAGGCGGCGGGTACTTCGATTTCCGCCGTACCCTTAAACCAGTAGCCGCTGACAGCATCCAGATCGGCAGCATTCCAGATGGTGGTCCAAGTCTGGCCGCCGTCGATGGTGGCCTCCACCGTGAACTTGGCAATGTCATTCTGAATCATGTACTTGAACAGCAGATAATCGAAGGACAGAGTAGGCGTCTTGCCGGTGAGATCCACCACCGGGGAGATCAGATACTCATTCTGCTTCTTGCCGCTGCCGGCAGCCATGGGCTGCACCTCGCCGATGCCGTAACCCTCATACTCGTAGTAGTCGAAGTCGATACGGGCCTGACGGGTGGTGTTCAGATTCCGGTTGGTACCGGCATACCATGTGCAGCCGGTGTTCTCCGCCTGCACCGTCCAGCCGTGGCCGGGGAACTCGTCCTGCTCAAAGTCGTTGTCAAACTCTGCGGCAGAGGTCGTTTTGCTGAAGGAAGCGGAGATGGTGTGGTTGGCCTTGACGTCGGAGAAGGTGTAGCTCTCCACAGCGCCTACGCTGCTGCCGTCCACCAGCACGTCGGCGATCTCATAGCCGTTGTCGGCGGCGACGGCGAAGGTCTGGGAGGCACCCTCCTTCACGGAGACATCACCATTGGGGGTGATGGAGCCGCCCTCGCCGGTAGTTGCGGCGATGGTGTACTTCTGGGCAGCCTCGCCGGTCTCCACAGCCATCAGCTTCACATTGTCGATGGCCAGCTGGCCGATAGTGTCCTCATTGGGATGGACATAGCGGAAGGCAAACTGGACACCGGCCACATTGTACTCGGCGGGCACGGGAACCTCTGCGCTGCCGGAAATGATGTAGTTGCTGGCCTGCTGGCCGGTATAGCTGTCTTGGAAGTTCCAGATCGCATTCCACGTCTTTCCGCCGTCGGTAGAAACTTCCACCGTAGCAGTGAAGGTCTTGTTCTTGATGCCGTACTCGCCGTAGGCGAAGTCGAAGGTCAGAACGCCGTCACGGGTGGCGGAGAGGTCCACAACGGGGGAGATCAGGTACTCATCCTGTGCAGCCTCGTCGTTGGTGATGTAAGCGTGCTTGGAATCATTGCCCTCGTACTTCCAGTTGTAGTAGGTATACTGCTTCCATGTGCTGTTGGTATCCTGCGCCTTCACCGTCCAGCCGTGGAAGGGGAACTTGTCGCCGCTGACGCTCTCGAAATCGTTCTCGAACATCACCTGCGGCACGTCGGGAATGACCTCGAAGTCCGCCGTCACGGCGTAGTTCTGATCCATGGTCAGGGCGTAGGTGTTGTCGGTGACCTCCACCTTGCGGCCATTGACCTTGACGGAAGCCAGCTGATAGCCCTCATCCGGCACGAAGGTCACGTTCACGGTCTCGCCGGTGGCGACCTTGGCCTGGCCCGCAGGCTGAACCGCACCGCCCTCGCCGGCCACGGTGGTCAGCACGCTGGTCTCGGAAGCTCCGGCAGGAGCCGTCAGCTTCGCATTGTCCACCACCACCGAACCGGCGCCGGTGGGAGCCGTCTTGTAGTAGTGGAAGGCAAACTGCACGTTGGCCGTCTGATAGGCCTCCGGCACAGTGATCTCTGCCAGACCCGTCTGGATACTGCCGGAGCCCTGAGTCACGTCATCCTTGGCGTTCCAGATGGCCGTCCAAGTCTTGCCGCCGTCGGTAGAGGCCTCCACGGTGAAGGTCATCTTGCCGTTATACAGCGCCGTGCGGGTGAAGCCGTAGTTGAAGGACAGGGTAGCGGCCTTGCCGGTGAGATCCACCACCGGGGAGATCAGCAGCTCGTCCTGCTTGTCGCCCGCCTCGGTCTCATCGTAGTCGTCGGCATCCACAATGGCCTGCTTATCATCGGTACCCGTAGATACGAGGGTGTTGCGGGCCTGATGCCAGTTGTAATACTTACCGGTGCCGTTGGTGTTCTTCACCGTCCAGCCCTGGCCGGGGAAGGCAGCACCGTCGAAGTCGTTGTTGAAGATGGCGATCTCCCCACCGGTCTGTGCCTTCTGGAAGGTGGCGGAGATGGTGTGATCCGTACCCACACGCTCGAAGGTGTAGTAGGCGATGGGACCCAGATCGATGCCGTCCACCACCACATTGGCCACCTCGTAGCCCGTGGCAGGTACCACGTTAAAGGTCTTGCTGGTCCCCTTCTTCACCAGAGTGGTACCGGCGGGGTCGATGGCGCCTCCCTCACCGGAGGTAGCCGTCACGGCGATATAGTCCTCACGGACATCGGCGTACAGCTGGACATTATCCACGGAGATCTGGGCGCCGCCCTTACCGGTGTAGACAAAGGCGAAGCGCAGGTCGTCGCAATTCTGGAACTTTTCGGGGATGGTGACCTTGGCCTGCGTGGCAGCCCAAGCGGTAAAGGCCCCGGCATCCTTCTGCAGGTTCCAGACCTCCTCCCAGGTCTGACCGTCGGCAGAAGCCATGACCTGCAGGTTGCAGCGCTTGTAGTCCACGGTATAGACAGGGGTGGTGTAGAAGTTGAAGATCATGTGGACATCCGTCTCCACACCACTGATGTCGGTGGCACGGGAATACAGCCACTCGTTCTGCTGGAAGTCATCGTCGGCATCCACGGTGGTGGTGTAGTCCACGTCACGATACCACGTGTTGACGGAAGCGCCCTTGGACTCCATGCTCCAATCGGCAGGCAGCCAATCGTTGTCGAAGGTCTCGGTCCACAGCACGTTGGTGGGCTTCACGATGCCATAATCGTCGCTGTTGCCGGGGACCTTCACGGTGTAGGCCTTGGAGTTGCCGGCGTAGTCGTGAACGATCATGCCGAAGGTCTCACCCATACCGGTGACGTCATACTCCTTGACGTGGGTGGTGAGGCCCGGCGTAGTCTCGGAGAAGCCCTTGATCCCGTACAGCAGATCGCTGTTGCGGAGATTATAGAACACGATGGCCGAGACATACTGGTTGTCGCTGACATCCAGGCTCAGATAGTAGCGGCCCTCGGCCTCGGTGACCTTCAGGTTGCTGGCATGGGGATCCTCATTATCGATGGTAATGGGGAAGGACCAGCTGTTCTTCAGGTTCTTGGTGCCGCCGTCGCCATAGGGCAGGGTAGCCTCAATGGTCACGGTAGCCTTGGTGTTGTTGGGCAGCTTGGAGTTGTTCTTGGCGGTGCCGTACCATGCGTCGATACCGGTATAATCGGCATTCACACCGGCGGGCACGATGCGGTAGTAGTCGTAGCTGTAGATGGACTTATTGACGTAGTCGCAGGTCTTTTCCAGATACACCTCGCCGGTTTTCTGATCGGTGATGGTGTACTTCAGCGTCTTGGTATTGCGCAGCAGGCCGGTGTAGATGCCGGTGAGACTGTCCATCATGTCATTGCTGTTGTCGGGGGAAATGGCGTTGTGATCGGCAAAATAGGGCACATTGGCGTAGTTGTTGTCGCCCAGATAGGTGTCGATCTGGCCCTCGGCAGAGGTGGTGAAGGCGGTGTTCATGTAGGCCTGTGCCTTGCTCTCGGTGCCGTCCAGCGTCTCCCAGTAGTCGGTGGAATCGATGATGGGAGCCTTGGTCCAGTCGCCGTAGAAGGCCAGATAGGGGATACCCAGATCAATGGTGCTCTCCAGCTTGCCGCCGTCAGCGGCCACCTGCTTCAGGGTCACGAAGCCCTCCACATAGGCGCCGTTCTCGAAGTTCTTCAGCTCCTCCTTGGCGTTGGTGAGGGTAACGGTGACAGTGACCTCCTGCTCTCCGCCTGCGGGGACCGCCACACGGTCATCCTTGCAGTTGGTGGTGAAGGTGTGGCTCAGCGCCACAGCCGTCTCACTGCTGGTGAGGAAGGCCTCGTTGTCGCTGTTGGTATAGGTCGTGGTCCCGTCGGTGAGGACGATGGGCTGGATATCGTAGTACAGGGTGTCCTTACCAGTGTTGTGGACCTTGAAGGTCATGGTGTAGACGCCCTTCTCTGCGGGATCGTCGCCCAGCTCCAGCTTGGGCCGGATCATACCGTCCACAGTGAGGTAGCCCTCGGTCTTGACGGCGTCATTGATGTTGATGAGACCTGCGCCCTGCTTGCGGGGAGAATAGGGCTGGCCGTTGGAATCGTAAATGATGCTGGCGGTGCTCATCAGCAGGGTATCGACCATGTGCTTGCGCTGGGTGGCGTCGGTCATGCCACGGGCCTTCAGGGCCTGCTGCACGATGGCCATAGCGCCTGCCGCATGGGGGGAAGCCATGGACGTACCGTCCATGCTCTCATAGGCGTTGCCGGGTACGGCGGCATAGATGCCTGCGCCGGGCGCAGTGATCTCCGGCTTCAGGGTCAGCTCCGTGGTGGCGCCCCAGGAGGAGAAGTCCGCCATACCATAGGTGGGGGAAGCCACCAGCTTGTCGGCGGCGCCCACGGTCAGGACCTTGTTCTCCTGCGCCTTCAGATACTCACCGGCCTCCTGAGAGATAAACGCACAGGGCATCTTCCAGTCGGTGATGGACATATACAGCATACCGGGAACATTGTTGTACACCAGCATGGCGATGGCGCCCTGTTCATAGGCGTTGCGCTCCTTCTGCTCGTAGTACATACCGCCGCCGCGCTGCACCAGCGCCACCTTGCCGGAGACGTCGATGCCCTCATAGTCGTCCTCCGTGCCGTAGCCGGGCACCACGGCATACTCCAGCTCGCCCTTCTTGGCCAGATCCCGGAAGATCTTGGCGTTCTCGTCGGTGCTGATGGTGCCGCTGTCCTGATAGGCGAAGTCACGGCCGCCCACGGTGATGTAGGGGCTCTTGACCTTGCTGTTGGACACGGCGGCCACAGACATGGACTCGCCGTAGGTGGAGGGCTCGCTGATCAGGCCGTAGTCGGGGTTGCTGGCCAGCGCCTTGTTGCCGAAGGCATCGCCGTAAGCAGCGCTGTAAGCGTTACCGGCAGCCACAGCCAGAGACATACCGCTCTCGCCGGCCCGCTTAAAGACGTTCAGCAGGCTCTCGGTGAACTCGTCGGGATTCTCATAGTCGATGTAGCCGGCGTCGGAGCCGAGGCTCAGGTTGGCCACATCCACGCCCAGCAGCATACAATCCTCCAGAGCGGACAGGATGTCGGCGTAGGAAGCGCTGCCGCTGGACTTAAAGACGTTCATGTTGGCGATCTGGGCGTCCGGGGCCACACCCTGCACGTCCGCATTGATGCCGGTGCAGCCGGCAGCGGTGGAGGCCACGTGGGTACCATGGCTGCCCTCGGTGCCGGGGGCGCCGTCGGTGTCCTTATCGCCGTAGTCGAACTGGAAGGGGAACTTGGCGCTCTTATAGACGGAAGAAACGCTGAGGCCCTTCACAATGCCCTCGGCCTGGAAGTCGTACTTAGACAGCAGACCCTTCACGTCGTCCTGCGTCAGGGCAGGGTTGGCGGGGGCCTTGCTGAAGATCTGGTGGTCCATGTCCACGCCGGTATCCAGAATGGCGATCAGCATCCCCTCGCCGGTGAAGCCCGTCTCGTTGGCCAGACCGCCGCCGATCATCCGGGTGCTGTTGGCGGTGTCAGGCAGCAGGCTGAAGGTGGGGGACAGGAACACGGACTCTACGCAGTCCAGCTCCTTCAGAGCCTTATACTGGCCGTAGGTCACAGTGGCGGAGAAGCCATTGAGCAGCGTCGTGTACTGACGCTGCGGCTCCACCGTCTCCCCGATGGCACGGGACATGGTGGCCGCAGCCTTCTCCTGCTTCTGCAGCAGGGACTGCACCTGGGCCTGAGCCGCAGGCTTGGCCACGGAGTCATCCACCACCACAATGATCTCCACAGAGTCACTGTCCTCATGGGTGGGCTTAGCCTCCATGCTCAGGGTTTCGTTTTTGGTCTTTGCGCCCCGCAGCAGCTGGGTGGTGACATTGCTGGCAATGTCCTCCACCGAGGTCTCCTCCATGGTGGCGTTCACCACGTGGGAGTCCTCCGAGGCCGCAAAGGCGGTGTAAGGCAGGGCAGACACCAGCAGCACCAGTGTCAGCAGCCATGCACCGATCCGTTTGCAGACTGTCATCTCTCATGATCCTCCTGTAATGGATTTTGTCGGAAAAAGTGTTAGCTCCTCCCAGTATATAGGTTGAATTATAACACCTACCGTCCCAGTATGGCAAGATAATTCTTCTCGATTTGGGAAATTTTTTCAAAAGCAAGTTTCGCGTGGCGAAGTTTTTCCCCTGAATATCGCCTGTTTTCCAGATATGTACTTTCTGCCACCATCTGTTCTTGTGACCGGGACATTTTTGCCATCTTCTTACAAATTGTCTCCCTGCTGTTCCCTCTTCCGGCGGCATACCTTCCCGGCCCGCTTTTGTCCCCGGCGGACAATTTCCCGCCGATCGCTCTTTTTCTATAAGGAACGTGTCTCCGCCGGCCCACTGTTCCCAGTAGTAGTTCTTTTTTATGTCTCCGCCGGGTGACTTTCTGCCGCTATTGGCAGAAAGTTACCCGCCGGAGACAACAAAATCGAGACATATCATGACAGCTGAAGGCTATCACCATAGAGATAGCCTGTCATTTCCCAGCGATAGACCCACACGCCC
>ERZ773195.2567-NODE-2567-length-11270-cov-262.904235_pt1 | contig 11270 bp, 6 predicted proteins | sample MGYA00580530_ERZ773195 | MGnify/ENA primary metagenome ERZ773195 (study PRJEB29015, sample SAMEA2737751) | human gut metagenome | biome: human gut; feature: human-associated habitat; material: faeces | place: China | collected 2012 ...
GACCATTGCCGGAGCTGCCGGTGATGTGAAGGAGTTTACATTTGATGCGAATGAGAGCTGGAGTCTCTCTTCTAACAAAATCTGGTGTAAGATTGCCCAGAATGATGCAGAGAAAGGTTTTGTAATCAATGGTACTGCAGGTAAGCAGACAGTTAAGGTTACTCTTACAGATGATGATGCCAGCAAGGATTTGAGTGTTGCTCAGTTGAACTTGAAGATGGGTGGTCAGGAAGTGACCATCGCAGAGATTCATCGTTCTGCAGCGGGTTATGAGTTGAAGGTGTATGTGCGCACAAGCCCTGATGCCGATCCTATCGACATTACCGAGACTGGTATTGAGGCAGGCTACAACAAGTACAGCAAGTTCTATGTTGAGTCAAACTTTCGTTTCGCCGTAACCAACACCCCAGAGTGGGTAGAGCTTGAGGGCGGCTTCATGGTAGGTGTTCCTAACAAGCAGGTTGCTGGTGGCGTAATGTTCAAGGAAGGTGTAAAGAACGCCAAGTATGCCATTGACAAGAGCGAGGGCGAGAGCATCACATTTGCTTCGCAGAATGGCAAGGCAGAGGTTACAATCCCTGTATATTATAATGGTATGGCTTCTGATGATATCAATATCGAACATCCTACAAAAACGCCATGGGCTGTATGGACCGTGTCGTTGGACGGCAAGTTGTTCACACAGAACAGCTCAAATCTTACAGGCGAGTCGTCAAACGACTTTACCTATCACGACTATCTTCCTTTCCCAATCAAGGTGCTTAACGACGACATCCAGCTTGTGGTGTTCGAGAAAGATGATAAGGGCTTGAAGGAAGACCAGACAGGTGCTGTTCAGCTTAAGGGCGAGAAGGGCAATATGAAGCTTACTGTTGCTCCATTGACAAGCGGAAGCCGCAAGTTTGTTGCTTATGCTTTACCTAAGGCTGTATACGAGAGCCTGGAGAATGGTCTTGACGATATGTTGGACAACAACTTCACAGAAGTAAAGACCGACTACGATCGCTACTTCCTCCTTGAACTTGAACAGAAGGAGAATAAGGCAGAGGCTGGCGATGAGTCGGCTGCACCTATCATCAAGCTCATGAACTACCTGGACGTAGCGTGTACAAAGGATGTAAACGGTATGTATAAAGAAGTAGCATCAAGTTTCCTCAATTATAATGGTGATGAAATCTATGTTGCTTCGGCAGAAGTAGGTTCTTCGCTTACAGTAAATCCTAACATCAAGGATTGGGATCCTACTACCATGATGGAGACGGGTTATCTCTATATGATAGGCAGCGATGGTAAGGAAATCGTTCCAGAGCCAAACATGGATGAGAATAATAACTGGGTATTCTCTTTCCTACTCCCAGAGACAGCTCCGGTGTTCATGGCTTTCCAGGACAATGGCAAGGTGGTGAAGGTTCTTGTAGTAGAGCCTACCTATAATAAAAGTAAGAAACATACTTCTATCAGAAAAATTAGAAAGTAATGAACAGAATGAAAATATTTTCAAAGGCACTCTTGTTGCTCTTGGTCTCTCTCCTGACCTTTGCAGCAACAAGTTGCTCGGATGATGAGACCGGAGGCTGGGACGGCACATACGGATATGTGCAGTTCAAGCTCAGCAAGAAGGTTTCTTCAAGAGCTACCCGTGCTGCTGCCCTTGACAAACTTGAGAAACTGGATGATGCCAAGAAAATCAAGGTGGTCATGGAGCACAACGGTACAACTGTCTCTCAGACACTGGTGCTCAATTCTTATAATTCAGAGAATGCTGAGTATGGTCTGAGAAGTGAAAAACTGCAACTCGCTTCGGGTACTTACACCGTCATCGGTTTCTATCTCTATGATGCTGTAGACGAGGAGTTGCTGGCTTCTTCTGCCGGCGAAACATTCACTGTAGTAGGTGGCGGTCTGGAAGTACAGAACCTCATGGTGGAGACTGTGGAGCGTGGTAAGGTGAAGTTCAATCTCGTGAAGGAGTGGGAGAAGACCCGTGCCGGTGGTACTGAGTATCTCTTCTCTAACATCCGTCTCGTTGACGTCAGCGTAACCAACCTCTTTACCCGTGAGACCTATACCTTCCCTGAACTGAAGGTGAAATATAAGGAGTCTAGCGTAGAGCATCAGAATCCTGACAATAAGAACGATAAGTATATGGACACAGGTACTGCTTACTGCGATACTACCGTATGGCTGCCTGCCGGTACTTACCAGGTTACCTCTTATACTACCTACGGCAAGACAGGTGCGGTGAAGACCAAGTATGAGACCCAGCCTGTAAAGGGTGAGGCTTTCATTATAGAGGACAATCAGCTCAATGATAAAGCGCAGGTGCCTATCCTCCTTTCCAAGACTAAGGAGTATATCAAGGACTATGAGGCTTTGAAGGCTATCTGGGAATCTCTCCAGGGTAAGGAGTGGAGCTTCTATGGCGATGCTACCTTCAAGGGAGCTAACTGGAACTTCAACAAGGAACTCGATATGTGGGGCGAACAGCCGGGCGTAACGCTCAACAGCAACGGCCGTGTCATCGGTCTCATCATCGCCGGTTTCGGTGCAAAGGGAATCGTACCTGATGCCATCGGACAGCTGACAGAACTCCAGGTGCTCAACCTCGGTTCTCACGATGAGAAGATTGGTGCCAACATCTTCAATGATTATGATGCAAACAGTCTGACTGCAGCAAAGAAGAGCAGCATGCGTCACGACTATGAGAATAAGTTCCTGAAGTATGACCCACGTGCCAACATGTCGGAGATGATTGTAAAAAGCTACAACTCTGATCCTAAGGTGGCACCGAAGAACAGAATCAAGAAGGACAGCCGCATCAACCTGAAGGATGCGCAGATCGGTACATTGACCAACCGCATCAGCGGTATTTCAAAGGCTATCTACCGTCTGACCAAGTTGCAGCAGTTCTACATCGGTAACTCTTCTATCACAGCCGATGAGGTTTGTGCGAAGTTCTACAATGCTGACAATCCTGTTTATGGTAAGTTTGCGCAGGAGTTTAAGGATGAGGATTGGGACAAGATGGAAAACCTGACCGATATCGAACTTTACAACTGTCCGAAGATCAGTCGCATTCCAGACTTCTACTATAATCTCCCTAAATTGCAGGCGATGAACCTGGCACGATGCAAGGGTATCTCAGCCAACCAGTTGAGAAACGACTGGACCCGTCTGGCTAACGAGAAGACCGGTAAGACACTCCAGATTCTCTATATGAGTTACAACAACCTGGAGGAGTTCCCAGAGTCATCTGCCTTGAGCAAGATGGTGAACCTCGGTCTGCTCGACCTGGCTTACAACAACATCAAGAAGTTGCATCCGTTCGGTTCTGAGGTAGCGCTTTCTTCACTCTATCTGAACAACAACCAGATTGAGGAGGTTCCTGCTAATCTCTGTGCCTTTACAGATGATGTAGAGAGTCTGACCTTCGCTCATAACAAACTGAAGAAGATTCCGAATATCTTCGATGCAAGTTCGGTTCGCGAGATGGGTTCTGTAGACTTCTCTTACAACGAGATTACAGGTGTAGATAAGAGTCATGGAACCTACAAGGGTATTAATGCAGCTTCAGTCAGTCTGTCAAACAATAAGATAGAGAAGTTCCCTTCTGAGTTGTTTACAGCCGGTTCGCCAATCACAACCATCGATTTGAGCGCCAACCGGATGCGCACCATCCCTAAGGGTTCTATCAAGGGCAAGAAGGCTTATCTGCTGCAGGTCATCGACTTCCGATTCAACAAGTTGACATCCCTCTCTGATGACTTCCGCTCAACCACATTGCCATACATTACCAATATGGACTTGAGCTACAACTGTTTCACCGAGGTGCCAACCCAGCCATTGAACAGTGCCGTGCTCCGTGCCTTTGCCATCAACCACCAGCGTGATGAGAATACCGACCAGCGTTGCCTACGTGCATGGCCTACAGGAATCACAACCTGTCCGAGCCTGATCCAGTTCCAGATTGGTTCCAACGATATCCGTAAGGTAGAAGAGACACTGACCCCTCACCTTTATATCCTGAATATCGCAGACAACCCTAACATCTCTATCGATGTAACCAGCATCTGCGCATACATCAAGGCAGGTATGTATAAGCTGTTCTACGACAAGAATCAGGACATCCGCGGTTGCGATGCTTTGGATCTCGAAAATTAAACGAATAGAAAGTAAGATAATATGAAATATATTAATAAACTTACATGGCTCCTCGTTCTGGGTGCAGGTCTGATGACTGCATCCTGCAGCGATAGCGATGATGTAGATATCCCAGGCGGACTCGCCATCGACAAGGAGCAGATTGAAATAGCAGCTGAGGGCGGTAGCGAACAGCTTGCCATTGCTGCCTCACAGAATTGGGTGGCTAACGTGGATGAGCCTTGGCTGATGCTCACTCCTGCCAATGGCGTGGGTTCTACTACTGCAACTGTGGTAGTTGACTCTACTCTGATGAACGGACGCCGTACTACCGATATCGTCTTTATCGGCGATAACGGTCAGCGCCGCACCGTTTCCGTAAAACAGTTTGGTTATGGTAAGCAGATTGACATCAAGGAACCAACTGTAGAAATCGAAAATTCTGAATCATACGATAAGCGTGCTTTCGAGAGTTTGATTTCTGCCAATGTAGAATGCAAAATCGGTAAGATAGAGTATTCTTTCGAGGGTGATATGACTGATGCCGAGAAGGCAGAAAACGAGAGCGAGCGTGAAGGTTGGCTTCTGAATAGTAAGGATGAGGATAAACTGACAGGTACCAATCTCGGAATCGTACTTGATAGAAAGGCGCGTCCTCGCAGCGTGAAGTTCAAGTTCCGCTGGGCGATGAACGTGGTTCCTGCCGTTCGTGTGGCTAAGGTTCATCTCGTGCCAGTCAAGGCTGAAGACCAGCTGGTAGATGCAGATGGCAAACCTACAGATGATGTCATCCTGACCGTTCGTCAGAAGGCTGCACCAAAGATTGAGGACAACCGCGCCGGTGACTCACTCTCTGTCATCATGATCAACCAGAAACTGGGTAGCATAGCTACCTTCGATTCCAGCGATAACATGCGCAACTGGAGCGGCGTAACGCTCTGGGAAGCTACTGATGCTTTTGTGAAGGATCATCCTGAGGCTTTAGGACGTGTACGTTCTGTCAAGTTCAGCATGTTCAACCTCAAGAGTGGCGAAACTCTTCCTAAGGAAGTGGGTAATCTCAAGTTCCTGGAGTCATTCTCTGTTGCTGCCAACGAGAACAACCAGATTCGTGAAGTGAAGCTCGGTGAAGAAATATGTTCGCTGAAGTACCTGAAGAATCTTACCGTTCAGGCTTACGGTCTGATTCAGTTGCCTACTAACTTTGTTAATCTGGGCAAGAGTCTTGAAACGCTCAATCTGGTAAGTAACAACTTCAACAAGTTGTCGGATATCACCAATATCGTCAACGAGAAGAACTTCCCTAAGTTGCGCAATCTCATTCTCTACGCACAGCGCCGTACGGATGTTGTCACCAACATCGCTTCGCTGGGCGAAATGAATGCATCTGGCGTCTATGTTTATAATAACTATCCTATCGGACTGTATGGTAAGGTAAATGCCGGAACCGCAGACCGCCAGGCGCTTCTCAAGCTCCTGACATGGGATAAGTTGAATACACTGGAGTTGTCTTACTGCTTCCTGGAGGGTGAACTTCCTACCGATGAAGAGATGACTGAGGCACTGGAGGCTGCCGGCAAGGCTACCCGATACAGCAGGTCTGACTTCTCTACCAACAAGGCAGATTATCTCGACAAGCTGGTAGGCGATACCTGCAAGTGGTTGCTCTCAGGCTGGGATAATCCTGTAACCTGCAAACACAAGGATGGTTCTGTAGTTTATGAGGATGTTTATCCTCTCCAGGTGCCACGTGTATTGCCAAACTGCCGTCAGTTGTCACTCAACCTTAACTTCCTGACAGGTGCGGTGCCAAAGTGGATTCTTTATCATCCACATCTGGTAGAATGGACTCCTTCTATCATGATCTTCAACCAGCAGCCTAAGGGTAAGAATAGCGATGGCGCTGCCGTTGGTTTCTCTAATATGACAGAAGACAGCTACAGCTACGACTACTATTACGGAACCAGCGACCCAGGTAGCAAGTGGGAGGTTCCGGGTGTAGCTTATCCGCTCTACTACCGCAAATACGTGGCAGCAGGCGATATTAATGAAGCTGCGCTGATGGCAAAGTACAGGAGAACTAAGAAAAAGTAAGATAAACATAAAAACAATATAGAAGCAAACAATGAAGAAAAAGTTTTTCTATATAGCAATGGTCGCATTGGCATTGACGGGCTGTTCTGACAGCCTGTCAACCATCGGCTCTTCTGACGACAATTCAGAAATCACCATCCCTGCAGATGCTGAGGCGGGTGAACTGCTGATTAAGTTCAGTCCGGAAATGAGCGATATCCTCGACCAGGCACAACTGAGCAAGACTCGCGCCGGAAAGGCTACCCGTTCGGGTATTCCTTCTACCGACGAGGTGCTCGACATCCTGGGAAGTTACAGCTTCGAGCGTGTCTTCCCGGTAGATGCAAATACTGAGGCAAGAACCCGCGAGGCGGGACTCCACCTCTGGTATACGGTGAAGTTTAATAAGGGAACCGACCTGAAGGCGGCTGCCGAGCGTCTGAAGCAGTTGGGTGAAATCTCAAAGGTTCAGACCAATGGTCGCATCAAGCGTGCTTACAATACTGACAGCAAACGTATCTATCTCAGCGATAAGGCACTTCAGCAGAAGGCTACCCGCGCAGCAGCAGCCGAGGGCGAGCCAAACGACCCAGGCTTTGCCTGCCAGTGGCACTACCGTAACCTGGGTGAGGGCAACTATGACTTTGAGAACCTCAACAATAATCACGTGGGTGCTAAGGCAGGATGTGATGTGAATGCACTTGAGGCATGGAAGACCTGCACAGGTGATCCTTCTATCATCGTGGCTATTCTCGATGAGGGTGTGATGTATACGCACCCTGATCTGGCAGCCAACATGTGGTGCAACCCGGGCGAAAGTGTTCAGGGAGCCAAGACTGATGGTGATGGCAACGGATACGAAGGCGACCTTCACGGTTATAATTTCGTAACCGAGAGCGGCGATATTACCTGGACTGATGCCAACGATTCTGGTCACGGTACTCACGTAGCTGGTACCATTGCAGCCGTAAATAATAATGGTAAAGGTGTTTGCGGTGTAGCCGGTGGTGACGGTACTCCTAATTCTGGTGTGAAGATCATGTCTTGCCAGGTATTCTCCGGCCAGAACAGTGTAACCTTGGCAGGCGAGGCGAGAGCCATCAAGTATGCTGCCGATAATGGTGCAGTCATCCTGCAGTGCAGTTGGGGTTACAACTCTTCAGAGTCTAGCATCATCAACGGTTATACTCCTGGACCTGCTACCGAGAAGGAGTGGGCAGAGACTTATCCTTTGGAGAAGGAGGCTTTGGATTACTTCATCAACAATGCCGGTTCGCCTAATGGTGTCATCGACGGCGGTATTCCAGTCTTCGCAGCCGGTAACGAGTATGCTGGCAATCCTGCTTTCCCAGGTGCTTACTCTAAGTGCGTCTGCGTATCTTCAGTAGCTGCCGACTATACTCCAGCCTGCTACACCGATTTCGGTTCGCTCGTAACCCTGAGTGCTCCTGGTGGCGACTTGGAATATTACAGCAAGATTGGCGAGCAGGAAGATGAATACTGGGCAGAGACAACCGAGCAGAAAGGTGCTGTGCTCTCTACGATGATCAAGAACGGTCAGCCTGCTTACGGCTACATGGAGGGAACCTCTATGGCTTGTCCTCACGTTTCTGGTGTGGCTGCCTTGGGTCTCGCTTATGCTGCCAAGACGAACCGTCATTATCGTGCTGCCGATTTCGTAGACCTGATGAAGAAGTCTGTAAAGGAATTGGATAGCCATTATCAGAATGGTGCAACCAAGACCTACTACATGAACCATACTACCGTAGGTGCTTCGCCTGAGATCGTACAGCTCTCTAAGTACATCGGCAAGATGGGTGCTGGTCTGATTGATGCTGCTAAGCTCTTGAATAACATCAAGAACAAGGAACTCAGTTCTGATATGAAGTTGCCTAACGTGTATGTGGGCATCGAGAAGACTGTTTCTCTCAACCTCGCTGCATATTTCGCAGGTCAGACAGAGGGCTTCTCTTGCTCAGTAGTGAATGGCAACGTAGCTTCTGCTTCGGTAGAAGGCAAAACGCTCACCGTGAAGGGACTCGCTGCCGGAAGCACATCGCTCACCGTAACAGCTGCCGATGGTACCAGACAGACCGTAGTTGTGACCGTCAGAAAGAGTGCCGGTAACAATGGTTGGATGTAATTGGATGTAATATGAAGATATTTGCTTTCCTATCGCTTTTCTTCCTGGCTTTGCCTGTTACGGTGAATGCGCAGAAGGAACTGCTGAAGTTTGAGCATCCGCTTATCGATGCAGGTACGATGACCGAGGACGATGCGCCTCGCACCTTCACCTTCGTAGGTAAGAATGTGAGCAAGAAGATACTGCACATCACACAGGTGAGAACCACCTGTGGATGTACCAGTTCTTATGTCAGGGGCGATGTGATGAAGCCTGGCGATACCTGCCAGGTGCAGCTCACCTTCACGCCTAACCGCTATCCGGGCACCATCAATACGGGTGCTTATCTCTATTTGAAAGAGGTAGAGGGACAGCCTGCCGTTAAGCTTGCCTTAACGGGCAAGGTGCTGCCAGGTGCTGACCAGTGGGCACGCTATCCGCACAAAATGGGCGCACTCAGACTGAAACAGGCGAAGGCAAGTATCACAGAGGTAAAGCCGGGCACAGAGCCTGAGGCACGTATCCTCTGCGGAAACAGCGGTGACAAGCCGCTCCGTATATCCAGCCTCCTTCTTCCTCCTTATGCCCGTCTTACGACAGAGCCTGAGGTGATAGAACCGGGTGATGAGGCTGACCTCGTCATCACCATCATAGCCGATAAGATTCCGGCTACGATGCCCGAATCCTTCACCTTCCCTGTTATTCTGGAGGGCTTGGACGCCCGCCCGTCTGACAGAACGATACAGGTCGTTGTAAAGTTAGAAAGGTAAAAGGGTAAAAAAGTAAAAAAGAAAAAAATACCAAGACAATGAAATATTTGAAAAAACTCTTCACCCTCCTGGTGATTGCTTTGTTTGCCTGCGGCTTTGCAGCCTGCAGCAGCGATGATGATGAACCGGAGGAGCCTTCTCTGGAAGTTACTGCTGCCAATCTTCATGGCACATGGAAGTTGGCTGAGTGGAACGGTGAACCTCTTGCTGAGGGCACATACTGCTACATCGTTCTCAACCGCAAGGACCAGACTTTCGAGATGTATCAGAAGTTTGATAGTATGTATGGTCGCCATATCACCGGTTCGTTCGCTATCAAGAACGATCCATACCAGGGCTACATTATCAGCGGAAGCTATGATTACGGCATGGGCGACTGGAACCAGAGTTATCTCGTAACCCGTCTCTTGAAATCGGGTTCCATGATATGGACCGCCAAGGACGATGTTACCGACATCAGCCGCTACGAGCGTTGCGATGAGGTACCTGCCGAGATACTCAAGGATTGTAAAGATCTCACTGAAGAATAAAAAAAGAGCGAATTATCTGCAAATTCTGCGGATTATTCGCTCTTTTTTTGTATCTTTGCCCTCAAACTTATCATCGGGTTCAAAGTTTAAGGATATGATATTAACGATTACAGGTTCAGACAGCACCGGAGGCTCTGGTGTGCAGGCGGACATCAGGACGATTTCCGAGTTGGGCGGTTATGCTGTTTCGGCGATAACCAGCATCACCGTGCAGAATACGCTGGGTATTCAGGAGTTCTTCGATATTCCTGCCGAGATTGTTTCGGGGCAGATAGAGGCTATCATGAACGATATGCAGCCTGATATTGTGAAGATTGGTATGATACGCAGGGTGGAGACGCTGAATGTGGTCATCGATGCGTTGACCAAGTACCGTCCTGCCCATATCATCTATGCCCCTGCCATCTGGTCGAGCCAGGGCGATGCGCTGATGACGGAAGATGTGGTGAGCCAGATCAAATACCGTCTGCTGCCGCTCTGTTCTGTCGTCGTGTCACGCAAGAAGGAGAGCGACATCATTCTTCAGAATTCCAAACTGCTGAGCCTTGCCGAGAAGCAGGGACTCCGGATCTATCGCCTCGACAATGCCAATTCGCATGGTCTCATCAACCGTTTCTCTTCTGCCCTTGCCGTCTATCTGAATCAGGGCAAGAAGATGGAGGAGGCGTTGGCGATGGCGCAGGATTTCATCAATGTAGAACTCGTGCGCCAGAGCAATCTGCAGGGCAGAAGTTCCGAACTCTACAACCAGTTTATCTCGCAGGTGAATAACTTCTGCCGCACTTACAGCGATGTTCATTTCTATGCCGACCAGCTGAATGTGAGTGGCCGTTATCTGGCTCAGGTTACTCGTCGCATCTCCGGCAAGACGCCGAAGGCAATCATCGATGAATACATCGTGAAGGAGATAGAGCGCGAGCTTTCTACCACCACGCATACGGTGCAGGAGATAGCCAATACCTTCGGTTTCTCATCGCAGGCTCATCTCACCAAGTTCTTCAAGAAGATGAGAGGGGTAACGCCTTCTGCTTTCAGGCAGAAAGGATAAGTTAGTTTATAGTTGAAAGTTTATAGTTTATAGCAATCTTGCTAACGGCTACGCCCTATCAACTATTAACTTTTTCATTGGGGGGTTAACAGGGTTAACAGTTAACAGCTGTTTTTTGCATGGTCCCCCTCCTTTTTACCTATATAATAATAAATATATATATACTTATTTTTATATGTGAGTAGGGGGAAGTATGCATTTTTGGGGTGTTAACTGTTAACTCTGTTAACCCCCGGCTGTTTTTCTTACCCATTTTGTGCTCCTGCTTAAGATAGCTAAGTGCCTTATATTAAGATAGCTAAGTGTCTTATATGAAGACAGATAAGTGTCATCAATGATGACCGCCACGAGGCTTAAATGATGCCTCGTGAGGGCGATAATCTGCTATCATGCAGGCTGTTTTTATTACATCCCGATGCATTTTTTAGTGCATCCCGATGCAAAAAACGGTGAGTTTCTAGCCGAAAAGTTATGACTTTCGCATCAAAAAACTATGAGTTAGTTTTTTTAACATAAAGCTCTAAAGCAGCCTAAGGAGAATAAGAGAGGTTGGAACGTAAACAGTTGGGAATGAGTAGATTTGCACA
>ERZ773195.2571-NODE-2571-length-11263-cov-2.057459_pt1 | contig 11263 bp, 10 predicted proteins | sample MGYA00580530_ERZ773195 | MGnify/ENA primary metagenome ERZ773195 (study PRJEB29015, sample SAMEA2737751) | human gut metagenome | biome: human gut; feature: human-associated habitat; material: faeces | place: China | collected 2012 ...
GGGTCGTCGGTTCAAGTCCGATTTCCAGCTTAGTGATCAGAGAAAAAGGGAGTGCCTGTTTATCAGACATTCCCTTTTTGTATCCGGCAGAAATGCCTGTGATACCTTCACTGACTGTCCCTATCGACCGGACATCTGTTTTTCCTGTTCTTCGATCATTTTCTTGACCATATAACCTCCGACAGATCCGTTCTGTCTTGAAGTTAAGTCTCCGTTGTACCCGTCTGATAACGGTACTCCCAGTTCACTTGCAACCTCGTATTTAAATTTGTCCAGTGCACCTTTTGCTTCTGGCACGGCTGCTCTGTTTGATGAACGACTTGCCATATTCATTTCCTCCTTTTTTGTAACATTTTGTTTTGTGTTACGCTCCTAGTATATGGAGAATAAATTCAGATTACACTGGGAGGTTTTGTTAATTTTAGCATTTTTTATTTTACAGCAATCTGCACCAGATGAGTATGAAACATTTTAAACTGAAGCATGACACATTTGGTATTCCTTGCATAAAAGCAGACTTTGGGAGAAAACTTAGATCATAATATAAAATCCAAGTCAGGACAATTCTGCAATTCTGGATACACCTACATAAATTTCGGAAATTTTATACCATGTACGGTAATCAACAGTTCCGGTTACCGGAAGACCGAACACCGACTGGAATTTTCTGACAGACGATGCTGTTGCCGGACCATAAATACCGTCAACTGTGATTTTCGGAATTGCCGGGTATGCACCGGCAATGACATTTAGCTGTTCCTGCATTTGCCGGACTTTTGTACCAGAAGAGCCCTGTGAAAGGGTATACCCTGGCCATGAAGACGGAATGCCTGAAATTTCTTCAGCGGTATTGATGTAAATATCATCTCCGTAATAATAGCGGAGGATTTCTGACGGAGAATACCCCTGATCACCAAGTGCTTTAGAACCCCATTGGGTCAACCATTTTGCCACAACCGATAAAGTTATTTCTTCTTATTTTAGTGGAATGCCATTTGTGGCACTTTTTGCCGCTAATGTGTCACTAACGATTAGTTTTAATTAACCAGAAAATGCTATAAGATGTTGCGAAACTATCTAAACTGAATCGCCTCAATCTGCAATGCCTGTCCGACTGTACCTAGTGTAGATACACCGTCAGCTTTCGTCCAGTCTGTCCAACCGGAATTTTTTACGTGCACTCGATACTCAAAATCTCCGTCAAAGCACAAGCACTCGATACGCTTATTCTGTCCTGTGGTACCGATTACCGTGTCTTTTGTGACCGTGCCATAATCTTTCCAACCGATACCCTCAATGTGCGCTTTTGCCTTGATTTCGATGTTCAGCGGATTGATTTTAAAAGCTTCCAGTCTGAGATTGTGGCCCGTGATGCCAATGATATTCTCGCAAGCTCTCTCTCCTAACCAGCCTCTGTTCTGGACGTGTGGATTGACAAGGAATTTAGCAGCCATGATCTCGATCGCTTCAATTTGCAATCCTTTTCCTTTTGTTCCAGCCCAGTTTCCGTTGAATGTCCAATCTGTCCATCCGATGTTTTTCTGGTGGACTCTGTAGATGTACGGCGTATCCTTGCCGGTAATCTTGATTGCTTCGATACGCTTGTTCTGTCCTGTGGTGCCAAGGATTGTGCCTTTGGAGATATTCTTGTATTCCTTATCGCCTACATCCTTGATATGCACTACTACGTCTGTTTCTCCGACAGGAATAAGTCGGAACGCTTCGATTCTCCGGTTCTGTCCTGTCGTTCCTGACATACGACCATCAGACTGCCAGCACGCCCAGCCGATGTCACGGATATGTGACTGGTAAGATACCTTACCGTAATGCTGTACGGAGTCCTGAGATGTTCCACCAGGTGTTACCTTACCGTCAGAATCCTCTTTTGCCGGAGATGCCGTAGCGATGCCGAATGCATTAAGGATACCTCTTGCCAGATCATCCATCTGACCGTTGAATTTGTTCAGATCGCCAGAATTGGTAATGAAGCCATTTTCCAGTAGTCTGTAGCTGTAGCCCCTCTGTGCTGCTCTCCACGGATTTGCAAGGTCATCTCTCGGTTTGATTTTTTCGGCACGTCCTGGAAAGAATGAACTGATAAAGTTAGCCAGTGCCGTGTCGTATTTGTCTGGACTATAGCCCTCCTCAATAATTACATGACCGCCTTTTACAGACGGAACATTGCTGTCCATGTGTAATTCCAGAATCTGCCAATCTTTCGGAATATTAAGGCTCATGATTCCATTGTCTGCGTACCAGTTCCGGTTCATATCTGCGACCGTGACATTTCCACCGCCTAATGCTGATAATCTGGAAGCGAGCGCACGTACACGCTCTGCCTCCGTATATCCATATCCTACTGCTCCGCAATCACCGGCGCCATGACCAGCGATAATAAATAAATGTGCCATAGTATCTCTCCTTTCAAGAGGACGGTTTTACTCGCCCTCAGTTCTCGGTTCTGTTTTGATCTCAATGTTTTTAACAGCATCTTCCGGTAGTTCTTCTGTCATATCTTCCAAAAACTTCTGGATCCATTTCTTCACACCTGATGGAACCGGCAGACCGCATAACGTCATATTCTTTAAAATGCTCACCAGTTCATACAATATAAATAGTAGACAAAAAAACTCACAGATTCCAAGCTTGCTGATGCCGAGAACTTTAATGTATGTTTCCGGAACCATAAACAGCACATTTGTATGCATAATCACATCTATCGCCATGAGCAGGCCAGTCGATGTCAGCATCGCTGTTTTCCGGATTGCCCCATCAATCCCGACACTGGAATTAAATTTGTGCTCTTTAATTGCACGTAAAACACCTAAAATAGTATCCAAAGCTACCGCAACCAGCAAGATTCTTACAAAAGAATCCGCCGAAAGTAATGTAATAATCTGATTCATCATTCTAATCTTCCTTTCCTATTTTCTCACAAAAATAAGACCTGTTCGGTCTTGATTTCCATTCGCTTTTTCCTTTTATTTTCCTTCTATTATTGCCCTTACTTCTTCTCGGATCTCTTCCGGCACATCGTTAATAGTGATTGTACCACGCTTGATTCTTCTTACATATGCATTGAGTATAGCCTTATTTGCCATTGGTCTCACCCTCTTTCAAAAGCTGCTCGTATAAGTAGCAAATTGCATCATCCTGTTCAGCCGCTGTTTTCTTAATAGCCAGGTTCTCTTCATATAGAGCACAAACGGCATCATCCTGATCCGATAAAGTATCTGGTGCTGTCGATAAGAACTCTTCTCGTTTTTCTAACTGTTCTGTCTCTTCACGATAACGTTTTGCATCCTCACTTTCAGATGCAACCAGTTTGCCATCAACGATCTCAAATTCGTATTGATTATCAAAATCAAAATCTTCCGGAAAATTAAACTCAATTACTATTGTGTCTTCTGGAAAGCAATTTTCATCGGCAGTTCCGATAATTCTATTCTCTTCATTCAATTGTACAAACATCACATCACCCCATATAACGATTTAACCGTAGCTGCATGTCCACCACATCCGGTTGGATCCAACGTATGAACTGAGCACGACGTTAACCTAAAAGTCGTTCCACTCATACTCGTAGTCGCTTTATACAAATAGCTAGTAGTTCCATCATCATGCCCTGCTGTAAAAAGAACTGTTGTGCCTCTGTTTTGGTTTTGATCGTAATATCTTGTTCCTATTAGCATCGCGGTACCGCTGGATGTTCCAAGAATGAATGTGTCAAACAGACTCAAATTAGCAACAGCAACACTTCCACCTTTTGAAAGAGTGCCACTCCATAATTTCTTAACGTTTGCGTATCCGCCTTGCCATATGCTCCACTTGCCAGATTGCATCATTCGTCGATAAATGCCTCCGGTGTTAGTGATATATGTTTGATGACAATAATCGGTTGAATAAGATCGTGATATCAGCCAACCGTTCTGATCTAACGGTCGATTAGTGCTGCCATTTCCGAGATACCAAGTACAACTTTTGGTCAGCATATTACAATTACCGGTTACAACTGGAATACCTAATTCAAGTTCTTCTGTTGGATAAAGTCCAATACCTTTACCTGTGATACCAATTGATGCTCCATCAATGCCAAAGCTCTCTGTTGGATAAAATTTTATTTGTTTACCATTAAAATGTATCCAGTCAGCAACACTGTCTATTCGAGAGTGTACCGAAGCTCTACTATTTCGTATAGTATGTATGTTAATACTAGCTTTACTAGTTTCTGTTTTATTTGTTCCACTATCAACGCCAGCTATTTTCGCAGTAATGTCAATACCAGCTTCATGTCCAGATAGTAACGGATCTACGCCTGTATATTGAACCATTTCAGCTATTTCGTAATCATTTTCAGCAACAGTATTTCCACAAGATATAATAGTTCCATCGGCATTGATTATCTTACCGTATCGTCTTGTGAAAGTAGCACCGCTCGGATTATAGGCAGAAGTTACCTCACGATTTTCACCGGTTACAGAAATAATATCTTCTGAGTCGCTCTTAACAGTAAGACCTTCATTAGTTAATTCAAGACAGGTCGGTTCACCGTCTTGTCCCAGAACAATTTTGGTATTGTCATATCTGAGAACTTTTCGTATTTCATCCAATACTCCATCTGGTGTGGAGCCTACTGAATAAGTAGTAGAAGTGGTATTGTCTGTGTAGGTCAAGATTGTACGTGACCACAAATACGGTTTCTCAGCGGATGTAGCTGGTACTAAGTCTGTCCATGTGCCTGTAGGAGCTGTCGTACCATTTGAGTGAGCTTGGTAAGTGATAGATGTAGATTTGATTCCCTTACCAGTCGCTCCTGTATTTCCCATCTTACCGACGGCATAAGAAGTAGTGGAAGTCTTATCTGTATATGTGATAATAGTCCTCGTCCACAGATATGATCCGGCAACAACAGACGGTATAGATGTAGCCCAGGTACCTTTTGGAATGGATGTACCAGATGTGCTTGCCTGATATGTCACTTCAGTAGAACTGATTCCTTTACCAGCAGGTCCAGTATCACCTTTATCTCCTTTAGCTCCCGTGTTACCATAAACCGCAAGAAGCAATACAGATGTTTGACTCGTGTTGTTCGTGTAGGTAATTACTTCTTTTTGCCACAGATACTTATTAGTAGCATCAAGGGTTGGCATCGAAGTAGCCGTTATACTTGCTGCGCTTGGAGCTGTTTGAGATGTTGTTCTGGCATAATAGTAAGCGATGGACTTAATACCATTACCAGTTGGACCAGTAGGACCGGTTCCGCCAGTTTCTCCCTTATCTCCTTTGTCGCCCTTATCTCCTTTAATCAATGACCAGCTATAATCAGAGTATGTTGTACTTTCGGTAGCTGTAGTTTTGTTATAGGCAACACCGATATACTTTTTACCACTAGGATTATCAGACATACCGCTCGTTGGTGAATCAGCATATTTAATCCAGGTATAATAAGTCTTACCATCAGCCCCCTTAACACCTTGCACACCCTGAGGACCTTGTGGACCAGTTTCTCCTTTATCACCTTTAGCACCGGTATTACCCTTATCCACTACGCCCTGACTTGTCGCGGTAACTCGAGTAGATGATTCAACTTCTGTTACTTTAGCAATTATATAGCAATAACCGTTCTTTGTAGTATTTCTCACTCGTAAAAGCACTGTATCATTTACCTTGACACCCGATGTACTTGTAACATACCACGAACCAGAGTAACCGTCTTTTGCATAAGTATCGATTTCTGTCTGGTTATAAGAATAAGAAGTAATCAATGTGACGAGAGATGCTCCTGCCGAACCAGTATCACCTTTAGCTCCCGTGTTACCTTTTGTTCCTGTAACGCAAACTGGAGTGGTAGTTGTGGAATTCTTGTCAGTATAAGTGATAATGGATCGTGTCCAGATATACTTTCCGTTTTCCCAACCCGGATATGTATTAGACCAAGAACCTCCAGATAAAGTTGTAGCAGATGTGGACTTATAATACTGCTCTACAATAGAAGAAACTCCTTTACCAGTAGGTCCAGTTCCGCCCTGAGGACCTTGTGGACCTGTTTCTCCAGTAGCTCCTTTGTCACCCTTTGCCCCAGTGTCTCCTTTAGCACCAGCAATGCAAACTCCATTTTGATTTGGAGAATAAGTTTTGTTACCAGCTCCGTCTACAGTTACGGTTCTGGACCACATGTACTTTCCATTAACCCATGTAGGAGCTGTTGTAGACCAACTTCCACCTGATAGTGAGGTTGCTGAAGTAGAGAGATAATATTCGACATCTACATCTTTAATTGCATCATTAGCCGTATTCTGCGCATTATCGGCTTTGTTCCACGCATCCTTAGCGGCTTCGTAACTACTGCTCTTCGACACTTCTGAAAAGCTGAATGACTTGTCAGAGTACACATTACAATCCACAAAATATAATGTATTGGTCGAACCAGAAACATAAGCCGGCTCTGTATCACTCCAACCTGAAGGAGGATTTGTAGTCGGCTTAGATGGCTTTGTTAAAGTAGATGACTGCAGTTTGTAGTACCGATAACACGCATAGATATCGATCACTTTTGAAATGGTAATTTGAGCACTTGCTTTGATTGCCATGTAAAATCACCTACTTTTCTAACTGTGCTGTGATAGCGAGCATATTATCTACGTCCGCTGCTGAAATTGTATAGGTCTTGGCTGTAGCTACTGCTGTTGTACTGCCAGCTTTATACCATTTAACAGTTCCATAGTTTCCACATACACCAGCATCTGTAATACTCTGTTCTACTCCTCCTACGAACACATGCGCAGTCAGAACAGTTGATCCGGCATTATTCTTGAATACTGTACCGTTAGAGCTGGTAATAGTCATAGTAATAGCATCTGCACCATTCTTACCATTTGTTCCATTAGTGCCTTTATATGAAACACTGTATGAAGTTGTGGATTTTCCATCCGAGTACGTAACTACAGTCTTTGTCCATAAGAACTGACCATTTGCTACAGTCGGTACTGTTGTGCTCCATGTTCCGGTCGGTGCTGTTATACCGGATGTACTTGCCTGATATGTAACTGACGTAGAACTTACTGTTACAGATGTTCCATTAGTACCTTTATATGAAACACTATAAGCTTCTGTTGATTTACCATCAGAATATGTAACTACAGTCTTCGTCCATAAGTACTGTCCATTACTCACAGATGGAATATCTGTACTCCATGTTCCAGTTGGTTTTGTAGTGCCACTTGTTCCGACCTGATATGTTACAGATGTAGATTTAACAGTAACTGATGTACCGTTCTGTCCATTCGTACCGGCTTTGGCAACAGCAAATGAGAATTTCTTATTTACCGTAATACCGTCTACTACTACAGGAATAGTGGCTTCACATGCATCTGCAATTGTGGCAGTAGTCCTAAAAGTAATTTTCACTTTAGCCGTACCACTATTTTCTACTGTTGCGCTGATTCCTGTTGGACACACAATATCCGCTGCGGTTACATTTACTGCTGAGCACTGATTTGATCCGCAAAAAGCAACTGCTTCAGTAGTACATGACTGTCCTGCTGCTACTCCACTGGTTCCTCCCACGAAAGTATATGCTTCAGATGTCAGCATGACTGAATAGGCATCAGTCACGTCAATAATCGTAATCTGATCGGCTGATTTAATAGCCATTTTGAATTTTCTCCCTTCTATTTAAACAATCAATTCGCACATGAATGTCACTTTGGTATCTACGTCCTCTGGTGACAGTGCAAATGTAAACCCGTTATCTCCAAATCGCTCGTCTCCTGCTGAAATGATTCCAAACGATTCGTCGTCCAGTCTCTGCCACTTCCACTGTAAGTAAGCAGCATTACCAAATACTGATTTCAGTCCAGCACTATCTGTAATCCGCTGTGAACCTTTGTAAATTACTACCGACAAAACTGTAGCAACAGAATCGTTCTTGAATACAGTTCCCCTTGATGATTCAATTCGTAGCGTTGTTGCATCTTCCCCTTTATCTCCGCTCTCTCCTTTTTCTCCGTTCAATCCACTCTTTGCAATGGAATAAGCCGTATTCCTACTGGAATTGGTATAATAAGTGATTGTTCGGGTCCACAAATACTTTCCTGCTTCTGCATCTACTGGTTCACTACTCCATTCTCCATTCGGTGGTTCTGTCCCAGATTCTCCAATTTGATACGATATCTCGGCATGATCAATCGATACAACTTTTCCTTGTAGTTCTTTCAACATATCTTCGACATCCTGTGTCCTCTTAGACTCCATCAGTGAATAATTAGCCAGCTTCCCTGTATCTTCTCCATTTACCGTATAATGGTTCTGTACTTCCTGCACCCGCGCCGACAGATACAGCTTCTCTTGGTATCGATTATCAGCAATCCGGATTGTATCCCCTATGTCCGCCTGTAGATCATATAATTCTGCTTCATAGGATACTTTTTTGTCATTCCTCTGTTTTAATTCAGATAATCCTCTGTTAAACAATTCCTGTGGACTATCTGTTTCATACTCAAATGCTCCGTTGACATAACCATCAAATTCCCCTTGTCCAGTATAGTCGTATGCACGATATCTTGACCATTTTTGATGGGCCTCTCTATCATAAATGCGAATATGCCCTTTGGGACTGTAATACCTTCCGTCATCATACTCAATAGATTCTATTGTAGTTCTGACTCCATTTTCTTCCTTTCCATAGCAAATCATACAAGTACAGAGATCCTCAATACTACCAGATCTGGATAAAGCAATCAAATCAATATCATCAATAAATACCTGTTGTACCTTATCTTCTCCTAGTGATTTATAGATATTTACAACCTGCTTCGTAACTTTTGCACCATTCATCTCAATCACAAATTCGCATTCGGCATCAAATGCATTCATAATCATTCCAATTCTCGTTAAATGGCTATCTGTACGACTCTCATATTTTGTTGCTCTCTTCCGATCAGCTATCTCATTAACACCTATGCTCCATCCGGTATCATGTAAGCACCGATTCATTGTTGTTTCTACAGGTTCTGCTGATACATTCCATGCTCCCGCCACTTCATTGATCAAATCAAGACCTATGTCTTCGCAATGTACGTCCCATTTTTCATCCCCCTCGATAGACATAATCGTATACAATCTGTCTTTGCCATATTTATCTTTGAAAGCAATATAATTACCTTCTGTAATATATTTGCTATCTTCATGATCTGGAAATGTTTTAAAATCATACGTTCCAATTGCTACATTATTTCCCAAAGTAATCCTTTGCCCATAATTCACTCCACTGTCATCGATTGGCAAACTATATTCAGCATCCGTAGATGGATTGCAAAGCACATGCATGTCTCTACTAATGATAAACCATTCCATTTATATCCACCTTTCTCTATACGTTACTTCCACTTCCGGCATTTCAGAAAATGTTGAAGTCACAATTCCCAGTGTATGCTCTCCCGGCGGTAGCAATAGGGGTTGACTACCAATATCAACTGTGTCCATATTGATCACATCATTGATATACAGCTTATTAAACATTCCATCCAGGTATACTCCATCACCCGATGCAAAATAATTCGGTATATCCTCATATCGTTCCACATTGTACTTCACTACTTGCAAGGCTCTCAGAAGAATATTCCGAATTGCTGCATAACCCTTATATGTAGCCCCATACCAAGTTACTTTCCTAAGCTCCGCGCTCTTGTCTTCTACCTGGAAAGTTTTACTTATTCCTGCATAACTAAATCTTACAGAGACCTTTGTCCCAATCTTTTCGACAACTACACATGGTCCACCCTCTCTGGCGGTCACATAGAATTTCGTAGTGTTTTTTGTATCCCATACCCTTTTCTGTCCGATATATATCGCCATATCAGACCTTTCTGAATTAACATTATTGTCTTCAAATACTACTGACACAATAATATTATCGTCTCCATCCGAAAATGTAACAGAATTATGTCCAATCTGGCTCCCTTTATCTGTCGCTCCGTCTGTATTAAAGTCAAAACGCCAGCAAGACCTCCAGTTAACTGGATACTTTCCATTTTCATCGGCAGGTACAATTTTTGTCATCGCCGCACCGTGCCAACTATTCCCAGTTTTATAGTTCGTGCATTGTATATACCCCTCATTTGCAGATTCTTTCGTGTAACTAATCACACCATTTTGCAATCTTTCCGGAGTTACAGGTGGTGTAACTCCCTGATTTAATAACCATCCCCTGTCTTTCCACATATGATCATCAAACAAAGTGACATTCACCTCGTATTTTTTTCCGTCCACCTCTTCTGGATGTCCAATCTGGTAAAAACGATCATCCAATGTCAATCCAAGATATCCATTATCTGACTTCATTGTCGCTTTTACATTTATTAGCACTGGTTTTGTCCCGTCATTTTGTAAAGTGATAACTTTTCCGCCTTCATTATTTGCTGTTTTTTCTGTTATTTTATATTTGTACGGATCGGAACAAGTGAATGTAAAACTTCCTTTTACATTCAACCTTCCAGAATCTACATCTCCAATGCTTTCTTTTGTTCCGATATAATACTTGTCTGGTTCGTCAAGGAAAATAAGCTTTGATTCTTCATTGTTGATCAATGCACATAACTTATTAAATTTCTCTCTAAAATCTTCCGGACTATTACTTAACATCTGATAGTTAATCTGTATTGTCCGCACTTCATCTCTCTTTTGTCTATAACGCCGTCCGTCCTGATTTCCAATTTGAATATTTCCAACTTCGGATTCTAACAGTTCGCGCCCTTCCACACTTAATGTCCTATATCCATCAATTTCATTTTCAATATATACACCGTTGATACAGAGCGCCTCGGAAGGCAACTCCGTACTGCTTTGTTTACTTACTGTATCTACGAAATTATACATTTTGTCACCTTCCTACCTCACTCCTGTTTTTCTCATATTTTGCTTTTCAAGCTTCTTTAACTCCTCTTGGGTATAAGTTGCTGATGCTTTCGCTACCTGTCTGCCATCAATCTCCAACGGTACATAGATGGTGTAGGTTTCATTCCTGCTGTATTAATAATCATCATTAAGATCATCAATACCGGTTCTTAATCCGGCTCCAATCTCTGGGATAGGAACTAAATCCGGAATGTCCACCAGTTTCCATGCTGCCTTTTTCACATCTGTGACCCTATCAGAAATTCCATTTACCCATCCTTCACCGAAATAGCCGCCAAGCTTATCTGCTACTTTTGACGGACTATGGATTTGTGCCTTCGCCCGGATTGCCGCCTCTGCTGCAGCTGCC
>ERZ773195.2574-NODE-2574-length-11253-cov-3.215842_pt1 | contig 11253 bp, 10 predicted proteins | sample MGYA00580530_ERZ773195 | MGnify/ENA primary metagenome ERZ773195 (study PRJEB29015, sample SAMEA2737751) | human gut metagenome | biome: human gut; feature: human-associated habitat; material: faeces | place: China | collected 2012 ...
TCGACGTTTTCAAAAGCCATACCGCTAATCTAGCAAGCGCAAGGAACGAATGGGGCGTTCCAGATAATACTCGCCCCAGTCTTCAACAAATCGCAACACCCGCGCATCCGGCGGAGCCCCGTCAAGCACTCCCCAATCCCCGTCGACCGCCGCCGAGAGCTGCACCACCTCGTCCGGGTCGATGCGTTTCGCATCGGGCGTGCGGTCGGTCGAACACATCAGCCCGCCGGCGGACGGGGAGAAGAACATCGGCCCCGACATGCCGTCCTCCCCGGCGCCCCCGTCATCGCCGCTCTCCCCGGCGACCGGCGAGACGGCGACATGCCGTCCGCACACCACGCATGAATGCAGCCGCGGAGTCCACCCGGCCAAAGCCAACGCACGCAGCACATAGGATTCCCCGATCGCCGCCGCCGGATGCGCGTGACGCGCCAGCGCGTTCAGCCCGCCGACCAGCAGACGGTACTGCGCGACGGCCCGCTCCCCTTCGGCGGACACCAGCTTGTCGGCGGTCTCCACCATGACATTGGCGATGCCGTACGCCCCGTAATCGGCGCAGATCGGAGCCGCATACGCCGAAATGGACTCGGCCTGCGACACCACGTCCAGGGTCCGCCCAGTGGCGATGAGCACGTCAACTCGCATGAACGGCTCCAGCCGCCCGCCGAACCGTGATTTCACACGGCGCACGCCCTTCGCCACGGCTCGGATCTTGCCATGGCTGCGGGTCAGCAAGGTGACGATGCGGTCGGCTTCACCGAGTTTGGCCGTACGCAACACGACGCCTTCGTCACGATACAGCGGCATAAGCGCTTCCTCCCGTTCCTCGCGTATCCATTGGTTCCGCCACCGTTCGCTGCGGCGAACGCCGTCAGTAGACGAACAATCCCCAGAACGCGAACATCAGCAGAACCGACAGCATGGTGACGGCCGTCACCCAGAACAGCACGCGTCCAAGTCTGGTCGAGGCGAGCACCGGATCACGGTCGGTCATCACATCCCCGATCGCGCCCTTGCGCGGAGGGAACCGGATGACACCGCGCAGCGACGCCACTTCGATCAGACGGGCCAACACGCGGGACCACGCCCACACCACCACTGTGCACACCACCTGGATGACCGGCCAGCTCCAATACATGAGTCCGGGCTTCTCTGGCGGGGCACCGCCCCAGGCAATCTTCACCACACCCATGATGACCTGTCCGAGACCGGCGCCGAACAGGGCCAGCGTGGCCACGGTAGTGACCGTCAGAGTGAGCAGCTGGTTGCCGAAACCATGCGAGAACCCCAGCGCCGGACCGGTGCGACGGATCATCGCGCGTATCTTCACCACCAGCGCGACCACGGCGATGACCAGCGAAAGCACCATCATGAACACCATGAACACGTGCAGCAGCAGCCCGTACACCGTCAGGCCGCGATTCGCCTTCAGGTCTTTCGGCACTGCTATCGACTGATACAGGCTCACGCCTCCCACGCGCTCGCTCGTCTGACGCAGGCCCTTCGCCGTGCCGACCGCCCAATCCACCACGTCATCGGCGTACTGGTCCGCGAACGGCGTCCCGGTTTCGGATTCGTCGCCCAACCGGAGCACATGATTGGCCACGGGATAGCCGCGGATGCTCACGTCATGGTTGCCCGCGCGCAGGGCCATGTCCACGATCGCCTCCATGCCCTCCACCTGGGCGGTCATCACGTCCTTCGATCCGTACGCTACCAGCGTCGGAATCGAATACGCGCTCGGCTTGAGCGTATGGACGTCGGGAAGCGTGACGCCGAACAGCGCGGAATCGATGTTGAACACGCGCCGGACTATCGACTGGTATCCGTCATGGGCTCCGACCAGCGCGAAATCCTGTGCGGCGAGGAACCCTATCGCCTGTCGCGGCGTGAACACCATCGGGCTGAGCAGCACCTGGAACGCGATGTCCTTGTCCATGTCCAGCAGATATGACGACACCCATGTCGATTCCGAGGTCGCGTAGATGCCGACCTCCCTGTCATCCACGTTGTCGAGGCCGCGCAACATGCGGATCACTTCGTCATAGACGGCCGCCGAGCCCGTATAATCGCGCGTTATGTCGTTCGTGGACCATACCGGCTTGTCGAGCACGGCGGTGACGAATCCCGCGGACGACAGGTCATAGGCCATGTCGACGAACGAATCGACGGCGGAACCGTAGCCCGCGCCGTGCATGAACACCATGCCGGGCAGCTTCCCGGAGACGCCGACAGGCTCGCGGATGATGACATGCGTGCGTTGGATCTCGCCCGTTGATGGTCTCTTCGCGTCGAACCATACGGACCGCTCGTTCACCTCGTACTCGCCGCGCTTGGCGAGGTGAACGCCGCCCGGGTTGTCGAACGTCACGCCGGTATCGGCGGACAGTGTCGACAAAGTCTGCCCTGTGGGCTCATTGTTCCACGGCATGGCCGTCGCATTGGAGACGAACACCAGCAGGCCGATGAGGATGATGAAAATCGGCACGGTGCACATCAGACGGTGCCATCGCGTCCAGGCGACCGGCGACGCCTTGTCGCCCGGTTGCCGCCGCGATGCGGCCGATTCGTCGGATACGCGCGACTTCCCGTCTGCGGGACGTTCGCCGCGGCGGATACGAAACCTGTTACGCTGCCGATTCAACACGCAATCATACTAGCGAATCCGCCGGTCTTCTGCGCTGTGAGCTGACGACATCCAGCCGCGCTCAGGCCGTCCGGCCGGATGCCGGCGGCGACGGCGGCCGGACGCCGATGAAAAACCTCAGCGAACGGCGTTCATCGCGTTCGGATGCTGGATGGGGATGACGACAGGGCCGGTGGCGCCTACCGGCACCTGTCCGTCGGCCTCCATCTGGGCGGCGATGTCGTTGGCCCGCGCGAGCAGCGTCTCGACGATCTGGTCTTCCGGCACGGTCTCGATGACCTTGCCCTTGATGAAGATCTGTCCTTTGCCGTTGCCCGAAGCCACGCCAAGATCGGCCTCGCGGGCTTCTCCCGGCCCGTTGACGATGCATCCCATCACGGCGACGCGAATGGGCGCGGTGACGTTCTTGAGTCCCTCGGTGACCGCGTTCGCCAGCTGGATGACATCGACCTGGGCGCGACCGCAGCTCGGGCATGAGATGATGTCGAACTTGCGCTTGCGCAGTCCCATGTACTCCAGCAGCTTGCAGCCGACCTTGACCTCCTCGACGGGCGGTGCGGACAGGGACACGCGGATCGTGTCGCCGATGCCTTCGGCCAGCAGCGCGCCGAACGCGAGGCATGACTTGATGGTGCCCTGCCATGCCGGCCCCGCCTCGGTGACTCCCAGATGCAGCGGCCAATCGCCCTTGGATGCGAGCAGCCGGTAGGTCTGCACCATCGTAATCACGTCGTGGTGTTTGACGGATATCTTGAAATCGCGGAAGCCGACGTCCTCGAACATGTGCGCTTCCTTCAAGGCAGAGGCCACCAATGCTTCCGGAGTCGGGCCACCGTATTTGGCGTAGAGTTCCTTGTCCAGCGAGCCGGCGTTCACACCGATACGCAGCGAGATGCCCGCGTCGGTGGCGGCCTTGCAGATGTCGGGGCCGACCTGGTCGAATTTGCGGATGTTGCCGGGGTTCACGCGCACGGCCGCGCAGCCGGCGTCGATGGCCTGGAACACGTATTTCGACTGGAAGTGGATGTCGGCGATGATTGGAATCGGCGATTTGGCGACGATCTGCGGCAAGGCGTCGGCGTCATCCTGGCTGGGCACCGCTACGCGCACGATGTCGCAGCCTGCGGCGGTGAGCTCGGCGATCTGCTGCAGCGTGGCCGGCACGTTCGCGGTGAGCGTGTTGGTCATCGACTGCACGGAGATGGGGGCGCCGCCGCCGACCGGCACCGGCCCGACCATGATGCGACGCGATTTGCGGCGCGGATGCAACGGGCTCTCGCTGATATCCGGCTCTCCGGTCTTGCGGAACGATCCTGTCACGGCCGACGCCGTTCCTGTGGTCGCGGACGTCTGTGCACTGGTTTGCGGCAACGCGCTCATGCTGATGATTGGTCTTTCCTGTTCGATTATGCGCGACACCACATCCATGCCGGGGCATGACCGATTGATCGCATGGCCGTGCCATGCCATCAATCCGGGCGCGGTCGCGCGAATGATTCACTTCTGACTGTTTATCAAATCATCGGCTCGCCGGCGCGCCTCACGCTCGACTTGACCCATTTCCTCCACGGATGCGAACAGCGGGTTGCCGCGAAGCTCCCCGTCCATCGCGTCGACGACCTCCTTGACCGTGTCGACGATGCCCAGATAGGGCAGTCGATGGTCGAGGAAGGCATGCACGGCCTGCTCGTTCGCTGCGTTGAGCACCGCGGTATGCTTCTCCGACGCGCGTAGGCACTCGCGCGCCAACGCGACGGCGGGAAACGCCTCGTCGTCCAGCGGCTCGAACGTCCACTCGCTGGCATGCGTCCAGTCGCACGCCGCCGCGACATCACCCAGACGATCAGGCGCCGACAGGCCCAAGGCGATCGGCAGCCGCATGTCAGGCGGGGACGCCTGGCAGACGGTCGCTCCGTCCACGAACTCCACCATCGAGTGCACGATGGATTGCGGGTGCACGGTCACGACGATGCGATCCGGCGCCACATCGAACAGACGGCTCGCCTCGATGACCTCCAGTCCCTTGTTCATCAGGGTGGACGAGTTGATGGTCACCACGGGTCCCATATGCCACGTGGGGTGGTTGAGTGCCTGTTCAGGGGTGATGTCGCTCATGTCGGCGCGCTTCCAGCCGCGGAAGGGGCCGCCCGAGGCCGTGACGACCAGTCTGCTGACCTCGGCGTGGGTGCCGGACCGCAGCGACTGCCAGATGGCGGAATGCTCCGAGTCGACGGGATTGATCTGGTCATCGCGCACTTGCGCGCCGAAAAGCAGATGGCCGCCTGCGACGACCGATTCCTTGTTGGCGAGCGCCAGCTGAGAGCCAGCCCTCAGCGCCGCAATGGATGGTTCGAGTCCGACCGAGCCCGTGATGCCGTTCAACACCAGGTCGGCACCGGAACCGGCGATGGCGTTGACTGCCTGCGGCCCGGCCTGAATCTGCGTGTACCGAGCTCCGACCTCCTCGAGTGCCTCATGCAGCGCCGGAACGGCGGCCTCGTCATATACGGCCACCTGCGGCACATGATGACGTGCGACCTGCTGTGCCAGAAGCCGCACATGCGCGCCTCCAGCGGCCAGACCGGTGACGGTGAACCGCTCCGGATGCCGACTGATGACATCCAGACCTTGCGTGCCGATCGAACCGGTCGATCCGAGAATGACAACCGTATTCCTATACTGGCTCATTGCAATGCTTCTTTATGTCTTCTGTGGTGTATCTGTCTTCCCGCGCCGACGAAATGGTCAGTCGTTGTCCTTGCCGAAACCGCTCAGTCCGCTATAGAACTCGCCCGTGTTGAGCGTGGGGAACGACAGGTCGGGGATGTCGAAATCGAGCTTGCTTTCCGAGCTGAGGTACATGCTGGAGAACAGGTCATCCGACGATGACTTGTGAGAGTCATCGGATCGCGTCTGCGCGGCATCGTCTACGGCATGAACGGGAACGTTCGCCGACGGCGACGAGGACGGCGCGAACGACGGCAGGGCCTCGACACTGGCATCGGTATGGGCGTCGGAGGCCACGGGCTGATCGAAGACCGGCATGGGGGCCGGCGCGGAGGGAGCAACGGCGGGTGCGGCTGCAACTGGCTCCGTGGGAACCTTCACGGACTTGGCAACGCGTTCGGGAGCCTGGGGCTCGGCGACTGCGGCCGGCTGATCGGATACCGCGGCGTGCGAGGGGGCGAACGATGCCGGTGCCGCCGGGATGGCCGGAGACGGAATCTCCGGCGCCGGGGCAGGAGCCGCGGCATGATCCGCGCTCACGTTGCTCGAGCTCACGCTTCTGCCGGTGCGCTGGGACAGCGCCGCCAACGACGACTGCGTCTCCGGGGCGGAGGCTCCGGCCGAGAACGTGGACTGAAGCGCTGAGGCGGGCGCGGATACGACCGTACCGGACATGCCGGCGGGAGCGAACGAGGGAGGAACGGACTGCGCATCAGCCGCGACGCTCGGCTCGTCGGCCGTCTGCGATGAGAACAGCGCCTCCTCTGCCTCATGGAGGGCATGGAACGATTCGTTCGCAGGTGCGAAGGACTGAGGCTCCGCTTCCTGCCGCGCCGGCGACGGCGCATGTACATAGGCGTTGTCCGCGCCGAACAACGGCGTCACACCCGCGTCGGAGGCGCTCCTTGCACCGGACGAACGCCGGCTGCCGCCGGATTCGTGACCGCCACCGACATAATCGGAGACGCGCGTGAACGATTCGAGACGGCTGAGCAACTGCACGCACGAGTTGAGGTAATAATCGACCTGACGCTCGTCATAGCCGTGCTTGCCCTTGCGCTGCGTGAACACCACGTTGGAGACGGCACCGGAATTCAGATCGGCGAGCTTGCGCACGTCCTGTTCGCTCACGCCGTCCACGCCAAGGCCGGCGGCGGCCTTGTCCACGATCTGGTCGATCAGTCGGTCGACCTGCTTGCGGTCGTACGACGGCCGGCGATCATGTCCGCGCGCGAACCGCTCCCCCGCGCCGCGGTCGGCGTGCTCACATACCTGACGGTACAGCTCTTCGGTCTGAGCCTTCCACGCCACACGACCGTGCTCGGTAATCTCCCGCGTCGTCTGCTTGTCGACCACGGCCTGCTCCAGCCGGGACAGCGCCGCATCAACCTGGGTGATGTCATACCCGCCCTTGCTCAGATCGAAGGACACGTTCTGGATGTCCTGCTGCGTGAGATGGGCATCCTCGCTCTCGTAGAGCGCATGTGCACGATCCAGGAAAGCGTCCACCTGATCGGGATCGTATCCCCATTTGCGCTTCCCAACGCGAGCGATCCCCGACGCGCCTTTATCTGCCCCGTCTTGATGCGCCATTGGTGTATCGACCTCCTACGGATAGTACTTCTCTTGCACACTTTACGTGAGTGTTGAGACGCAGCTTCACATTTGGCCCAGCAAAACGGCATCCTCACACGTCTTTCGCACGATTACGGCATATATCATGCGCCGGCAAGCACAGCATCGCCACGGTTCGACCGACGGCGGGATTCCACCCAACGACACTCGGCCGGCGTCCCGATACAGACTATACGATACAGTGTGAGTCTGCGGGCAATTAGCTCAGTTGGTTAGAGCGCCACCTTTACACGGTGGATGTCAGGGGTTCGAGTCCCTTATTGCCCACACATTACGAAACGGCGGAACACCGCCAATATCAGGCACCGGAAGAACCCAAGGCAACCCGATTGCCCACATTTTGCCCACACTGCTCGGCACCCGCCTCCATCTGCACCGCCGCATCGATCATACGGGTCAGAGAACACGCCCCCGCTTGCGGCGGGCAAGAATCAGCTCAAGGGCCTCGGCCACGACGCGCGGCATTTAGAGGTCGCGCGTCTCGTATGATTTGGGCAGTCCTCGACCGGGGCGGCCTGGCCTATAGGTCGTCGACCCTCAGATACTTGCGCACGGTCGGTTCGCTGACCTTCTCGCTGCGCGCTATCGAGGCGATGGACTCACCGTTCCTGCGACGCGAACGGATAGACTGTATCTGGGGCATGCTGATCATTGCCTTTCCAGACCTTTCCCGAATGGAACTAGAAGCACCATCAGGCTAAGGCCCACGGGTGGTCGGCGTGCCTTTCTGCCTAAACCCGAAAAAACTAAGTGACTAAAACCTCAACTTCCTATTGAACAAAGACACTCTCCCCATCTCAGCCCGCAGAATCCGAGCAGCGGCACCAGCGCCCGCCGCTCGTCTCCTATATACAAGGCATTCGCGCACTCCCCCGCAAATGCCACGAGACGGGGAATGCTCAGGTACACGCGCCGTCGGCTCCACCGCCCAGTTCACCGCGTCGCTTTTACGTTTAAAACCGCACTTGTCGATCTGGGTGCCATGGGGTTTCCGGCATAGCGGACTCTATACCGCGTCTCGCCTTTTGAGATCGTGTATTTAGCGATGTTTGCCATGATTATCCTCGCTGTTTCCCTGCCAGCAATATGCGCGAATCCTCTGTGATATAAACTGTCTCCTGCCACGTCAAGGACAGATGATAAATTAGATGTCTTGATTTATCCAAAAGCGGGAAGGAGGCGGCCATGACCATGACAAGCACCGGCGTGAAACTGATTCCGGCATACGCGCCGCCTGAGGACGGCAAGCCGCGCAACGCAGTGGACGAGAAATGGATGAAGCTGACCAACAGCGCTCGCCACTATCTGTCACGCAGGGCAAACACCCGGGAAGACACCGTCGATGAATCTGAATCTCGTCATCGAGCGTGAATGCTCCAGAGACCATCAGACAGCCCTCAGACAGTTCCTGTGCTGCAAGCCAGGAGACCCCGAATGGGCGATGGATCCACAGAGATATATACGCGGTCTCAGCGTGCGCAAGACCCCGACCGGAGTTATGCGCACGCTTCTTGTCGTATCCGGGGACATTCCCCTGCATGATGAAGTGGTCGGCTTCTGCGAATACGGTGTCGGCGTGGAAACCACCAAGGAGCACGAAGGCATCTACCAGATTTCGTACATCGCCACCGCGCTGAAGGTACGGGGGCAACATCTCGGAGACACGCTGCTCACCTCGGTGATTATGAGACTTCGTGATGATGCGTGGCGTTCCAATCGCACGCCGCTCGTGCTGACTCAAGTGGATCCGCGCAACAAGCCAAGCATGGATTTGTTCTCTCGCTTGGGATTCGTGGATGAGGGGCCAGACCCCAACGACCCGGAATACCATCTGCTATCCCTGGAATTCACCCCGCAGGATCGCGGCAATTTTTTTGGCAGCACCATAGCATTTTTCTAGCATTTAAAGTACAGTCCGACCCGCATAGGTTGAGGGGCGAAGCATTCTCCTCTCTCTAACTCGATGAATCCGTCAGCCCGCCTTGCCGATCTAGACCATCGATGGAGCGATTCTTTTTTTCTTTCGTTATTGTTTGGGCATTGCCGGCATCATCAGACTTAATCCGAATTTCTTCGTTCTTTGGTCGATGGAACCGACACAGCAGCAAGGTTGCTCCATCTTCATGATGTATTCTTTGCACTTCATATGGATCCGGCCGCATTCATCAGCTTGCCGGCGGAATTGCTCTTGTCACTCCGCGAATCATTGAAGCATTCAAAAGCGGTCGCCAGTACGCGACGCCCGAAGACAGCAGTAAAAGATAGGAATTCCTCCTGCGATTGTCTCGGCAATAGGGAGATGGACAGAGACGAGCTCGCCGCCATACAAGATAACGGTTCGGCTGCAACGACAAACGGGCATTCCCAACAAGGCTTACGGCTCCTTGAAATAGTCGCCTGTTGTGCTGCACAAAACAAACCTTTCAATCATTCGTGTTTCTCATAGTATGAATTGCGCCCAATTACAACGAAAAGCATGAGGAACAGAACGGCGCATAGTGTAATCGTCACCGTAAGCAGTTGTTCCCACTTGAAAACGGCAAACAGAAACATAGCGATGAAGCAGGCGGCACCAATTACGTAATTGGTGATCAGCAGGACTTTCCTGCCGCTTTTCCGCAATATACCTATCGCGTTCATCCGTGACCTTTTCGGCTTGGCTGTCAATACTTGATTGAGTAAAGGCGAAGAAGAAATCAATCGCACTCCAGGCAAGCGGAACAATTCCGGCTATAGGAAATCTTGTTTCCATACCGCGGAAGGCAGCGATACCCAAGCAGGCAATTCCCAGAATCAGAACCACGATCGCCGTAACGAGACTTCTCACATTGTTAATTCGCTTCCTGATCCTTATCCTCCAATTCCCTGTTTTCTTTGAGACAACACAATTCTTCGACAGTCACGCCGAACACTTCCGCAATTCGGTAGGCCAACATTAGCGATGGACTATACTGTTCCTTTTCGATGGAAATAATCGTTCTGTTTGAAACATGGACCAAGTCGGCCAATTGCTGTTGCGTCAGCTTTGATTGTTTTCGCAGTTCTCTCACTCTTGTCTTCAATCAATTCCTTCCATAACATGAAGCTTACTTCTCATGAAGTTAACTTCATATTACCGCCAAGACGCGAATACGTCAACAGAAAAAGTGAAGTAAACTTCACCAACTCAGAGGTATGCGGGAGATGAATTCGCGCGGCTCCCCGCTGACGGGGTCAGTGAAGCGCAATGACCGCGCGACCAGTTCCAGCGGCGTGGAGAAGTCGTCATAGGCGCGTTCGACGATACGCGGATAGAAATCATCGCCATGGATCGGCAACCCTATCGAGTTCATGTGCACGCGCAGCTGATGGGTCTTGCCGGTGAGCGGGTGCAGCTCGTAGGCGCGCAGACCGTTCCTCCCGTGGCATAAGCGCCCGCCCATCGAGGGATATCCTTCCGCCGCGAGATCGATCACCGTCTCGGCATTGACGGCCTGCGGCTCCTCGAACGCCTGCAGCACGCCACGCAGCTTGGTGATGTGCGAACGTCGGCGCAGCGGGAACACGGCAGGAGGGTCCAGCCGCTCGACGGTGCCGTATCGCGGCCGTGTCGTCGGCCGGCACGGAGCCAGGCATTCGTAGGTCTTGCTGACCTTCCGGCCCTGGAACATCATCTGGTATGCGCCCCGCAGCGCTGGATCCCTCACGAACACGACGATGCCGGCGGTGAGCCGGTCCAGCCGATGCGCGGGCGTGATGTCCGGCTCGTCGAACATCTCGCGAAGCCGAATCAGCGCGGTCTGCCGATACCACATGCCGCGCGGGGTCGTCGCGAGGAAATGCGGCTTGTCGATGACGATGATGCCGGCATCCTCATACACCACGTCGATATCGAACGGGATATGGGGCTCCTCACTCACCCACCGGTGCGGCCTATCCACAGCGCTTTCCGTCCGTCGGCTCTCACCGGGAGCGCATGTTCTTGTAGCGCATGGCACGCAGCGCCTCGCGCTTGTCCTGCTCCTCACGCAACGCCTGACGCTTGTCGAACTCGCGCTTGCCTCGTGCGAGGGCGATCTCGGCCTTCGCCCGACCATCCTTGAAATACAGGCTGAGCGGCACGATGGTGTACCCCTTGGCCTCGATCTGGCGGGACAGTTTGACGATCTGCTGCGCATGCAGCAACAGCTTGCGCTTGCGCTTGGGCGCATGGTTGTTCCACGTGCCGTTGAGATATTCGGGGATATTGGCACCTTCCAGCCACA
>ERZ773195.2584-NODE-2584-length-11221-cov-4.733118_pt1 | contig 11221 bp, 7 predicted proteins | sample MGYA00580530_ERZ773195 | MGnify/ENA primary metagenome ERZ773195 (study PRJEB29015, sample SAMEA2737751) | human gut metagenome | biome: human gut; feature: human-associated habitat; material: faeces | place: China | collected 2012 ...
CGTCCGCGCCCGCCTCTTCGCACGCTTTCGCGATGGACACAATGTCCGTCACGTTCGGCGACAGCTTCATGTAGACAGGCTTCGTCGCCACTTGCTTGACGGCGCGGGTGATTTCCGCCGCCGCGTCGGGGTTCGTACCGAACGCCATGCCGCCGTGCCGCACGTTCGGGCAGGAGATGTTGATTTCGAGAATTTCAACCTGCTCTTCCTTCGTCAGCAGCTCGACGCAGTGAACGTATTCCTCCACCGAAAAACCGCTGATGTTGGCGATAATCGGCTTATGGAAGATTTTCCGCAGTGCGGGCAGTTCGTGCGCGATGACGTGCTCCACGCCGGGATTCTGCAAGCCGACGGAGTTCAGCATCCCGTTCGGGCATTCCGCAATGCGCGGCGTTGGGTTGCCGAAGCGGCTTTCCGCCGTTGTGCCCTTGAAGGACAGGCTGCCTAAGATGTTGATGTCGTAATACGGGGTGAATTCCTGCCCGAAGCCGTATGTGCCGCTGGCGGGAATGACCGGGTTGTCCAGCGTCACGCCGGACAGAGAAACGCGCAAATCCCTGCTGCTCACCAGATGACCTCCTCTCGCACCAGCACCGGGCCGTCCTTGCAGATTCGCTTGTAGCCGCCCTTGACCTTGACCGTGCAGCCCATGCACGCGCCGAAGCCGCAGCCCATGCGCTCCTCGAAGGACAGCTGTGCCGGATGGTCGTCCGCGTTCATAATCGCCTTGAGCATCGGCAGCGGCCCGCACGCGCAGATGTCGGTGAAGTCGATTTCCGGCAACGCGTCCGTCACAAGTCCCTTGATGCCCGCTGACCCGTCCATCGTCGCCAGCACAAACGGCGCGCCGAGCTTCTCCACATCCTCGCGCAGGAACACCTCGTCTGCCGTATTGAACCCCGCCAGCACGGTCGGGTGCTTGCCCGCTTGCATAAGGCAGCGGCACAGCCCCACCATCGGCGGAAGCCCCACGCCGCCGCCAATCAGCAGCGGACGCTCCCCGCAGCGGGTGATGTCGAAGCCGTTGCCCAGCCCGGTCAGCAAATCGAGTTCCGTGCCGGGACTCATGCGGCACATGGCGTCCGTGCCGTTGCCGACGACCTTGTAGACCAGCATCAGCGTCTCACTGTCCCAGTCGCAGACGGAAATCGGGCGGCGCAGGTAAAAGCCCGGCACCTGCACCTGAACGAACTGCCCCGGCGCGGTGATGGCGGATGTGTCCCCCTGAAGCACCATGCGGTAGACGCACGATGTCAGCGGGGTATTTTGCTTGATGGCAAAGCGCATGTTGTTACTCCTTCCGGCTCAGCGCGTTATACGCAATCTTGTCGCCGCAGATGGTCAGGCGGCACGCGGCGTGAACCTTCCAGCCCTCAAAGGGGGTTGCATGCCCTTTCGAGAGGAAGGTGTTCGGGTCAATCTTCTCCTGCGCGTGCAGGTCAAACACGGTCACAGCGGCTTTGTCGCCCACCTGCATCCCGCCATCAATGCGGAAGCGGCGGCGCGGGGCATCCGCCATGCGGTCGATGAGCATTTCCAGCGGCATTTTCCCAAAATATTTGAACGGAGAAAATATCATCTCCGTTCCGCTTGCAGAAAATGAAACAATGCATAACAATATGGCAATGGATATGGATACCGGTGATATTCACATGATCTCACCTTGGCCAAACGACGATGATGAAGATGAATAACTAACCATATTGCATATCTGAAAGAACAATGAAGCCTCCGTATTATTGTGGCCATCGCAAGAATACGGAGGCTTTTTATGGCATTCAAAGACACAACAGAAAGGAACGCAATGAATTACTATATTTCTGATTTGCATATCGGGCATGAAAATATTCTGCGGTTTGATAACAGGCCATTTGCGGATGTCAATGAGATGAATAACAAGCTCATAGAAAACTGGAACGCCAGAGTACGCAGCGATGACACGGTATACATTCTTGGCGATTTCATCTGGGCAAAGGAAAGCGAGTGGCCGTCTATTGTTGGTTCGCTTGGCGGCAACAAGGTGCTGATACGGGGCAATCACGATCCCAAGCAATTCAGCGCTGCCACAAAGCGTATGTTCCAAGAAATTACGGACTTGAAGGAAATCAAGGACAGCGGCAAGCATGTTGTGATGTGTCATTATCCGATTCCCTTCTTCCGTGCCAGCTTCGCTTCGACAGCGTTCATGCTCTACGGTCATGTCCATCAGACGATTGAATATGAGTATATCGCAAAGCTGCGCCGTGAGGTAAAGGCAAATTCCACCGGTTACGGCACGCCGAACGGTAACTTCATCAATGTCGGTTGCATGATGCCGTATATGGATTACACGCCGAGAACACTGGATGAGATTATAGAAGGAGATGCAAGGTACCATGAAGAAAATCCCGACGCTCTTTGATGGGGAGAATGACAAGTGCCGTCTGCTCAGTCGCCTGATTTGAAATCGGGCGACTTTTACATGAATGGTGAAAGCCTGTGCAGACACGCATAATTGCTGCCCATATAGGCTAAAATACAAGCGCATCGTATTTTAGCCTAAAATCTATTGATTTTTCCTCTCACTTAGGCTATAATAAAGGTACATCGTATTTTAGCCTAAAGGAGGCAGGGCAATGTATATTGAGAGACAGCTTGAAAAGAAGTTTATAGCGGTAAGCGAGGAGTATGCTTGTGTGCTGCTGACCGGCCCGCGTCAGGTGGGAAAATCCACCATGCTGCGGCATCTGATGGAGGGAACGGCACGAGCCGAGGTTTCGCTGGACGATTTGGAGGAGCGCAGACTTGCCAAAACCGATCCTGCAATGTTCTTGAAGCTGCACCCTGCACCGGTTCTCATCGATGAGGTTCAGTATGCACCGGAGCTGTTTTCGTATATCAAGATCGCTGTGGATAACGGCGCTGCCCCCGGCTCCTACTGGCTGACCGGTTCTCAGGCGTATCGCCTGATGGAGATGGCACAGGAGTCGCTGGCCGGACGAACCGCAATTCTTCACATGTCTGCACTGTCACAGTCGGAGCTTTGCGGTGCAATGGAGGTTTCACCCTTTTCGTTGGAGCTTGACGAATTGCAGAAGCGCAAGGCGTTGCTTTCCCCAGCCACACCGAATGAGATCTATCAAAGGATTTGGGATGGCGCGCTCCCCGGTCACAGGAGCGGCAAGTATAAAGACCGGGATGTGTTTTACAGCAGCTATATTCAGACCTATATCGACCGGGATGTGACCACCGATATTCCCGGTGTGGATAAGGTGATGTTTGCAGACTTCATTCGCGCTGCCGCCTGCAGAAGCGGCCAGATGCTGAACCTGCATGACATCGCCGGAGATGTGGGGGTCAGTGACGATACCGCAAAGCGCTGGATGAAGGAGCTTGAAAAATCCGGGATCGTGTTCTTCCTGCACCCCTACTCCAACAATCTTCTGAAGCGGACGATCAAAACGCCGAAGATGTATTTCTTCGATACAGGGCTGGTCTCCTATCTGACCCGATACTCAAGCCCCGAAATTTTGATGAATGGCGCAATCAACGGAGCCATCTTAGAAAACTATGTTGTGTCGGAAATCATCAAGACCTACAGCAACAGCGCCAAGGATTGCCTGCTGCATTATTACCGGGATAAGAACAGCAACGAGATCGATCTGATTATGGAGAGCGACGGTCAGCTGCACCCCATCGAGATCAAAAAAAGCATCAACCCGCCCACACAAATTACGGGTGCTTTCAAGCTGCTCGACAAGGCCTCTGTGCCGAGAGGGACAGGCGCGATCATCTGCCTTCGAGAGGCATTGAGCGCAATCGACAGCAGCACATATATCGTCCCTGTGTGGATGATCTGATTTCATTCCTTAAAAGCAAATATTCTAACGCAGCCGCTTGGTTTCAACGAGAAGCCAGGCGGCTTTTTCTATTGGGGGTGATTTTATTCGTTCTTATCGGCAAATATTTTTCTAAGCGCTGAGGAAGCTTCTATTCCGGCACGCTTACATACGAAATGTGCAGTCCTCGTTTGAGAACTGCACATTTTTGAATGCCAGTATTGTAAAAAGCGCTTAGGCAATTTGCTGTTGCCCCCAGCGAATCCGCATCCGGCCGTCCGCATCTGCTTCGCGGCTGAGAAGCTGCGCCTGCAAATTGTAATCGACTCCGAATTTTTTGTAGACCTCGTCCAGATCCGCGTCTGCACCTTTCATAAACAGATTGATTCGTTCCTTTGCCAACACCATTTGCAGCAGGTTGGCCTCGATGCTGTCTTCATAGGTCAAAAAGTAGATGTCCTTCCATTCGGTCGAGGTATAGCGAACGAATCGCATATAGAACTGGCTCATCTGCGCATTGTTATAATGCAGCTCCGGAATGATGATCTTATTCACAAACTCGAAGTTGACAGAGCTTGGAAGGCTCTGCTGTGTGCAAAGCAGGATTCCGTTTTTGCTCTCCCGGAGCGTTTTTCGCAGCGCACGCCGTTTGGCAAAGCTTGTCGTCGCGCCTGTTACCAGAAACAAGGGTCGGTCCGGCATGGCTTTTCGTATCGCATCCGCATAAGCGTTCAGAATTACCGCGTGGCGCACACCGACCGCGACGATCTCCTGATCCCATCGTGCGATCATTTCGGTGGTTTTTCTCAGCTTTCCGGGCAGATCCCCCACATACTCCATCAGCGTATTGGGAGCGGCGCTGATTCGAAGCAGGAGCGTAATTTGCTGAATCAGCCGCATCATCGCGTCTTTTCTGGAATTTCCCGTCGTCGCAAAATAGTTTGCCCGCAACTGATTGAATTCTTCGATTGCCTTTTTGCATACATTTCGCTCCGCCTCGGTAAACGGAATCGGAACCTGATGGAGCCGCCGGATCTCCCGCCCAACGATCTCCCTGAAGGAACGGGTAATAACCGTTTTGTCCAGAATGTCGCGCAGCACCTCCGCATTGTAAATGTCCTGCGTCCACTGTCCGACACCGAACACTGTGATTTTCTCCGGCAGGTGGGACGCAGAGAATAGTGCATAACCCTTTCGGTACGCCGGAATTGGTGCGCCATAATACGGGTTGCTCTTTGTTGTCATATCGCCGTCTCGTTCGGTGCTGTATATGTACGGAGCCCATGAAATCATATTGAACGAGTTGTTATAAAGCAGCTCCAGCTGGGGCGTAAATTCTACAATATTGTTCCGTGTGCTCGTCCCCGTCGCAAGCAGCTTTGCCCGGCATCGGCGGAAACAGGACAGCACTGCTTTTGTGCGGGCACTTGACGGGTTTGTGATCTCATCGCTTTCATCCAGCACAAGGTTTGCTTTATGCCCGTGTATCCGCATCCAGCGTTTGATTTGCCGTTTGTATTTTACAAGTGCATTTGTTGTGATTAGAACAAAATCGCCCCGATGAATCCGTTCCAGATCGCGCAGCTGCTCTACAAATACATACGGCAAGTCGTAGTTGGTAAGTACGCCGTCCCAGTTGTTGCGAATCGAGATCGCTGATGATACGACCCAAGTGCAATACAGATGCTGCCGCTGCATTCGATATCGTCCGACTGCAATTCCAGCCAGCGTTTTTCCGCTGCCCTGTTCCCACTGTAACAGGGCATACTGTTTCTGCAATACCAAATTCAGATCACGGCGCTGATTCTCGTTCAAACAGATCAGCTCACAATTCGCCTGATCCCAAAGCTGAAAATCCTCCAGCCATTCTGCAATGTCCGTATCCTGCTGCATCTCTGAAAACTTCTGGCTCTGATTCAAATATGCTCTATGCTTTCTTCGAATCAGCCGCGCATACTCTGGCGTCAGATCTGTGCTGCCGGCTATTACCGCCCGATAGATTGGCAAAACCGTTCGCTGGTTCTCGTGCATTTGCCGCCGCGCTGCTGCACTGTAAGCCTTATATGCAAAGCAGCCGTCACGCTTTATCAATCGGATCACATCTTCGCCTGGCCGCGCATTCTGTTTTTTCAGCACTCTGCGCAGATATGCCAGCACCTTGGCTTCAGTCAAACGTTTCTGGCACCATTCCTTATAATCCATATTGCTCGGCTGCGTTTCTGTATAAAAGCGGCGTACATATTCCATGCAGCTTGCGTAAGAATCCCGTATCCGCGGATGCGCCTTGATCTGATAGAGCATTTTCTGAACCTGATATAAGAATTGCTCAGACGTATCTCTGCGCTGCGCAAGCTCTCGCAGGATCTTCGCACGGTTCTCCTTCAGCAGTTCCTGCGCCGGTTGGATCATTTCGCTGTAGATCTGCAGCGCCTGTTCCGCAGAGAATCCATCAGATAGATCCATACTTTCCATTTGATAACGGTGTGCATCCGGCATGGTCTGACTGCGTTTCTGCCAGAATTGCAGCTTGACTGGAAATTGTGCGACACCCATATCCTGAAATGCGTTTTCTGGCAGAGCAGCTTGTCCAAGGAAACTGAACGCATTTTCCATCGCCGAGATCATTGCGCCATCAGAAAATGAATCGTTCAAGAACGATGCTGGTACGATAATTGCAAGAATACCAAGCGGCTTGAGAAGTTCTGCGGCCTTGATACAGTAGTAAAACTGCGAAAGACAGTTTTTCCCTTCTTCCACCCACCAGCGCAGATTATATGGTGGATTACCAAGGATATAATCAAACTGCACGCCCGGCGTATAGCGGCGGACATCCTTATTTTCCAGATGTGCCTGTGGGAACAGAAACGCTGCCACCTTATAGGCGTCTATGTCCAGTTCACACCCGTAAGCATTGCGTTCATTCGGAAGAAAGTTAAAAAACGTTCCCATCCCACAGGTCAGATCCGCGATCAGATCATCCTGCCCAATGTGCAGGCAATCCACAACAAACTGGCACAGACGCGCGGGCGTAAACACCTGCCCATTTTCTGCTTCTTTTTTTGCTTCGCTGTATGCCGCATAGCTGTTATAATCGCTGCGCTGCAGCCCATGCAAGCCGCCTCGTCCGGTATACGCCTGAAACACGTCGGCTTTGGATACGTCATATGCTGCGCAGGTATCATTACCGATCAGATACAGCAGCTTTTCATTGATTTGCTTGCGCGCGGACTGTGGAATCGGTTCTGTTGGTAAAGGATATTTCATATTCCGCACCTCACGAATATGCAGCGCTCAAGTAGATGTCAATAAACTGTTCTGCCAATTCGCTGCTCGCAAACCGGATATCCATTCTTCCGTTTTTGAACAGACGAATCTGCCGAAGCTTACTGTATCCATGGAAGTCTGTACAGGCTTGCCTTACATCCCGATAAGAGAAAAGATCAGAAAGTACGGCAGGCACCATTGTATAGCTTCCGGTTTCAAAATGGACGACACCCCACAAAACATTCTTTGCGCGGTCAGTCATACTCCAGCGCGGCGGTGTCCAATCTGCGTCACAGCTGCAGAAGTGACAATAAAAATGAATGATATCCTTTTGCTGAACATACTGCGGTTCGTTTTTGTATGTGTTCCATACTGCGCTGCAGCAGCGCTGCTGTATTTCCCAGAACGCTCTTTCCTGAAAACTGCGTCCACCAAGCTGAATGAAGATCTGATCCAGCACGTCGGTGTATCGCAGCGCAAGCTCACGCATGGCTTTATGGTATGCAGCCTCTGCTTCTTCTGCTTTTTCCCGTTCAAAGATACCTTTGCTGCTGTTAGATGGCAGTAATCGCTCTGTGATGCTTTGCGCGGAGAGATCGACACTATATGTACGTGCAAAATATGATGTCAATCTGTTGATGAAATGTTCATGTAAACGTTCCAGTTCATCCCGAAAGCAGGCCGTCTTCAGATTGCGGTCGTTTCCCAGATAGTATGTATATGCTTGCTCACCATCCAGGATCATTTTCTGCTGTGAGATGCAGTCTGTCCATGTAAAATCCAATTCTCTCAGCGCCTCCCGTGCTGCATCATAGGCGCGCTGCTGGCGTTCGCAAAAGGCCCTGTCGGCTCCTGAAATGCGTGTATCTGCCTTGATTTTGACCTGATTGATTTTTTCTACTAAATTCAAGTTTGTACCCCTTTCTGAAATAAAAAAGACCGGCAGCGCATTCTGTTGCGCGCTGTCAGTCTACTCACATGATATCCTTGTTCACTGCTGCAATTCCTTTCCTTACTGGAAAGCAAACTGCGTGCCCTAAATTGGGGGCGTATTCTGTCATTGCTTCATCCTTTCTGCCATTGGCTATATTATCTATATAAAAATGCCAGCAACCCCTTCACCCGGATAAGGGTGAAGCAAATTGCTGGCATAACATACAAACCTGATTCTCGTGCGCAATGCGAAAAATCGCGTTGTCATTCAGACGGGCGCAAAACTCAATTACATCTGTATGGTAGCATGATATCCGGTGGCTGTCAATATTCATCCTGCATGGGTAGGAAGTATGAACTTGGTCAACGGGAACGATTCCACGAAAAATGCTGTGGCTTTAGCAGGGGAGTGGGAAACCGCCAGCCTCGCGTCTGTTTGCAATAAAGGCCCACAGCAAAATAGTCGGATGTTATAGATTATTTGAATTATCAGTACACCAAGCCGTATTTAACTTTGACCCTGTCCAGCTTTTCCAACATCGGCTCCGCACCCAGCCACAGGAAGATGAACGTGGCAGCTGCGCGCACCAGATCGACCGGGATGCCGGTCAGATAATAGCTCAGGATGATCTTCCAATTGACCGTGTCCGACCACATGAGGGCGGACGCAGGGTTCATGATGCCGCCGAAGACGACGGTCGAACAGATCACACCGAAGATGCAGAGGCTGAGCTTTGAGCGTTGGAGAACGCCCTTGCGGTAGAGGACACCGGCCAGCCAGCCGATGATCCCCATGGCAAACATCTGCCACGGCGTCCACGGTCCTTGCGAGAACAGCATATTGGACACCAGCATGGTCATGGCTCCGACGAGGAAGCCCGTTTCGCCGCCGAAGGCCACGCCTGCCAGGATCGTCATGGCAACGACCGGCTTAAACTCCGGCAGCATGAAGAACGCGGCGCGTCCCGCGACGTTCAGCGCGACCAGAACCGCAATCAGAACCAGCTCCCGTGCCTGCGGCTTTCTGCCCTCGAAAATCAGGAAGAACGGCAGCATACATTCGAGCAGAATGAGCAGCGAAATGAAGTAATATTTTCGCCCCGCGAAGTAGTACACGCCGACAAACAGCGTCAGCGGGATCAGAAGCAGAATGAGCAGCGTTGCAAAGATCGTGCGTTTTTTCAGCTTTCGTTTTTCGAGCGGCGTCTGAATCAGATAGTCCGGCCTGTCCGCCTTGCGGCTGATCGAGAGCGCAAAGACGAGCAGCGAAAGAAGCAAAACACCGTAGAGGTTCAGCTGATCGCCAGCGAGACCAGTCAATCCGCCTGCATCCACAAGCTTCGTGAGATCGGTCACGCCGATAGCCTGCACGATCAGCACAAGCGACGCAATACCGGACACGACGGCAAGGATTTTGCGCCAAACCGGGAGCTTTTTCATCATCTGCGCTTCCTTTTCTGGCGCGGGCGGGATGCGCTGGTATTCCGGCAGCGCCGGTTCCGGCTCAAGCACGCCGCCGCAGGCCATAATCACATCTTCCGGCGTGACCGCTTCGGGCAGGATGTCGCGGGCAATGCGATTTGCCGCCGTCGTGTAGAAGCTATTGCCGGAGAAGAACGTTCTCGGTTCGGCTTCGGTGACGATGCTGCCGTCAAAGAACAGGGCGCAGCGGTCGGCGTATTTCGCGCAAAATTCAATGTCGTGGCTGACCATCAGAATTGCCACACCGGATGCTTGCAGCGTCCGCAAAATCTGCCCGAAAACCTGCTTGAACTCCGCATCCAGTCCCTTTGTCGGTTCGTCAAGGAGCAGAATGTCGGGGTTCAGGAGCAGGATTTTTGCCAGCGCCGCGCGCTGCTGTTCGCCGCCCGAAAGGTCGTAGGGGTGACGGTCAAGCAGCTCTGCCAGCTTGCAGAGGGAAACGACCTGTGCCAGCCGGTCGGACTTCCGCTTCGTTTTCGGTAAAATCTCCAGCAAATCTTCACGCACAGTGGATTTGACGAACAATGCCTGCGGATTCTGGGGCAGCATCCCGACGCTGCCGGTGATGGTCAGCTCGCCGCGATAGGCTTTTTTCAGGCTCGCCAGCAGCTTGAGCGTGGTCGTTTTGCCCGTGCCGTTGCCGCCGAGCAGCGTAAGAAATTCGCCTTTGTGCAGCTCCAAGGATAGACCTTTTACCACGTCGGGCAGGTCTTTGTCGTATTTGAACCAGAGTTCCCGCGCCGAGACGACGGTTTCGCCGTTCGGCGTGTTTTTCTTTTCTTCCGGAACAGGTCGCAACTCATGCGTTTTCGCATAATCGAGCAGCCAGTTCCGTCCGTCGCAGACGGAGATGGGGCAGGCCGCCGTAGAATCCGTCGCCGCCCAAATGCGCATGGCGGCGGGCATGGCGAGGAACATCGCGTTCCCACTGCTTTTCAGCTCCGCGCCCACTTCGGCGGGCGTGCCGGTGCAAAGGAGCTTGCCGCCGTCCATGACCGCGACGCGCGACGCAAATGAAAACGCTTCTTCCAGACGGTGTTCCGTCAGGATGATCGTCGTGCCAAGCTCCCGGTTGATCTTGCCGAGCGTTGCCAAAAAGTCCGACGCTGCAATCGGGTCAAGCTGACTTGTTGGCTCGTCGAGAATCAGCACCTTCGGCTGAAGCACCATCACAGACGCAAGGTTCAGAAGCTGCTTCTGTCCGCCGGACAGTTCTGTAACAGACTTATAAAACCATGTCTGGATGCCGAAAAATGACGCCATTTCCGCCACTCTGCGGCGGATCGTCGGTGTGTCATAGCCGAGCGATTCCAACCCGAACGCCAGCTCGTGCCAGACCTTATCCGTGACGATCTGATTCTCCGGGCTTTGCTGCACAAAGCCGATTTTTTCAGCCTGTTCGCGCTGGGAAAGTTCATCAAGATTCTTTCCGTCAAACAGGATTTGACCGCTCCTTCGTCCGTGCGGCGCAAGGACGGTTTTTAACTGCCGCAGCAGCGTCGATTTCCCGCAACCGGACGGACCGCAGACCACCAGAAATTCTCCCGGCCGGACGGACAGCGAGAAATCGGAGATCGCGTTCTTTGCCTGTTCTGGATACGCAAAATTCAGATGTTTGATTGCAAAGAGTTCCACAGCCTGTCCTCCCTTCGGTCGAGAATCACCGGCGTCAGCACCAGCGCAAGATACACGAGCATAAAGATCACCGTCATCGGCGTCCATGC
>ERZ773195.2586-NODE-2586-length-11206-cov-3.490091_pt1 | contig 11206 bp, 7 predicted proteins | sample MGYA00580530_ERZ773195 | MGnify/ENA primary metagenome ERZ773195 (study PRJEB29015, sample SAMEA2737751) | human gut metagenome | biome: human gut; feature: human-associated habitat; material: faeces | place: China | collected 2012 ...
GTATCGCCCATCAGCGCCTTGACATCGATAAACTCGATTGGCGTTACCTGATATTTTTCCTTTACCTCAGCGGCATTGTAATCCTCGATCTCCGTGCCTGTGCGCTTTGTTTTCGGGATACGGATCTTAATATGATCCGTTGCAAGCTGTAAGAGGTCACGGTCACCGGATACCACTGAAACTGTCAGCCCTTTTTGTTCACTCTGTTTTGCAATGGTTCCAAGCAGATCATCCGCCTCATAACCGCCTTTTTCGATCGTAGTGACTCCCATCGCTCTTAACATTTCTTTCATGAGCGGAACCTGTTCCCGCAGTTCCTGTGCCATCGGTTTTCTCGTGCCTTTGTATTCTGCGAACATTTTGTGGCGGAAAGTCGGTTCTGACACATCAAATGCAACCGTAAGATAATCAGGCTGCTCTTCCTCTAAAATCTTGAACATAATGTTTAAAAAACCATAGACCGCATTCGTGTGTAATCCTTCCGAATTCGTCAGATCCGGGATCCCGAAAAATGCCCTGTTCAAAATACTGTGTCCATCTATCAATACCAGCTTTTCGCCCATTGTTCTCTCCATTCTTGTCCTTTAGATCGCTCTTGTGTAGCGTTTCAGCCACTCATTTTCCTCCGCTGTCATATACGGGGAAATGGTATCATATACCATCTTGTGATAATCGTTTAACATCTTTTTCTCACGTGCACTTAATAGATCCGGGTCAATCGCATCGAGATCGATCGGTGCATAGGTGATATTCTCAAACTCCATGAACTGTCCATACTCATTTTTCTCAGCTTTATGGCATACCAGCTCATTTTCGGTACGGATACCGTATTTACCCTCTAAATAAACGCCCGGCTCGTCGGTCGTGATCATGCCCTCTTCTAAGACACCGTTGTCATGGCGCTCCGGTACGACTCTCCAACGGAAGCCGTTCGGTCCCTCATGTACATTTAACACATAACCAACGCCGTGTCCGGTGCCGCATTTATAGTCAATGCCCATCTCCCAGAGTGGACCGCGGGATAAAATATCCAGGTTCAAACCGGTACATCCATATAAAAACTTCGCATGCGCAAGGTTCATATTCGAACGGCAGACGGTCGTAAAGTGCAGACGCATCTCATCTGTGATCGGGCCAAGTGCCATGGTTCTTGTGATGTCTGTGGTTCCCTCAAAGTAATGTCCGCCGGAATCCACAAGTAAAAATCCCTCCGGTTTTAACTCAGCGTCTGACTCCGGTGTTGCAGCATAATGCATCATCGCCGCATTGGCTCCGTAAGCACAGATCGTGTTGAAACTTAACTCAATAAAGTTATCCTGCTCTCTTCTTCTCGCCTCAAGATAGTCAGAAGCAGAGATCTCCGTCATCGGGATCTTTCCGATATTGGTCTTGAGCCAGTACATAAATTTGGTAAAGGCAACACCGTCTTTTACATGTGCAGCTCTGGTGTTGTCTACCTCTGTCTTATTTTTTACAGCTTTCATAAGTTCCGTCGGGTTTGGTTTGTCCACAACTTTGATTGCTTTATCAAGACTGTTCACGATACGGTAGTTGACCGTCCCGCGGTTCATCAGCACAACTGCGTCTGCCGGAATCTCCGGTACATAATCGTAGATCGCATCATACGGCTTTGTCGTGATATGGTTTTCCTCCAGGTAAGCACGGATCTTATCATCCACTACTTCCTCCTGTAAAAACCAGATACACTCTGTCTCGTTCAGCACAAGATAGGATAATACGACCGGCACATAATCAATATCGTTGCCGCGGATATTTAAAAGCCATGCGATATCGTAAAGAGATGTCAGAATATGAACATCTGCACCGTTCTCCTTCATAGCTTTCCTAAGATCTGCGATCTTATCCGCAGTACTCTTTCCGGAATATTTTTCCTCCAAAATAAATAAAGGCTGTTTGGACAATGCCGGACGATCCTCCCAGATCAGATCGATCAGGTCTTCTGTCACATGCATGGACACATTTTTTTCTGCTGCAATCTTTTCCAGTTTGCCGCCCCAGGTACCGTTTACAACACGTCCGTCAAATCCGAGACATCCGCCCTCTTTTAATCGATCCTTTACAAATTCATCGACTGTCGGCACGCCCTCTTCGCCCATGCGGTAGAGTGTGACTGTGCTGTCTTTCAGCTGATTCTCTGCCTGTACAAAATAGCGTCCGTCCGTCCAGAGCCCTGCCTCATCCAAAGTGATAACGGCAGTTCCCGCAGAACCGGTAAATCCGGTAATAAACTTTCTCGCCTTAAAATGATCTCCTACATATTCTGATTCGTGAAAATCAGCAGTCGGCACAACGTATACCGTGATGCCTCTCTTTTCCATCTCCGCACGCAGTGCCTTTAATCTTTCCTGTATCATTCTTTTATTTCCTCTTTCTTATATATTTCTAATATCACACCCGTTTGTCAGGCATCCGTATACTCAAAGAACTTCGTATCGATCTCCGGGTAAGAACGTTTCAATGAGATCGGTCTTCCGGAACGGTTCAAAAAGCAATGGGAACTCTTTCCGGTCGTGCGGAGTTCTCCGGTCTCCTTGTCCGTCATCCGGTATTCCACATCCATCTTGATACCATTATAGCGTGTGATCTTCGTCTCGATCACGACCGTATCATCAAAATGTACCATACTGTGATACTCGCAGGATACAGAGAGCACCGGACTGATAATCTCCATCTCCTCCATCTGTTTATAGCTGAGTCCGATCTGATCCATCAGATCCATCCTCGCTTCTTCCATCCATTTGATATAATTTGAATGATGGATGATTCCCATCTGGTCCGTCTCATAATATTTTGCATGATGCTCATATGGGCGGATTTTGATTTCATCGGCATTTTCATTATAAATTTCTATCTCTTTGTCTGACATATAAATCACTACCTTTCTCAAACTCCTCCAACGTATAGTATCTCACAGAAACGTTTTAATTTCAATGGTGCCTTTTTATCCATGCGATCAGTATCACGATCAGAATACAGGCAAGGGAAAACCCGGCTCCCACCATAAATCCCGGTGTCTGGTAGCGCAGCTCGACCGTATGTGTTCCTTCGGTAAGATATGTGCTGATAAACGCCTCACCAAACACTTCCGGATCCGTCTGTTCTCCATCAACATATAATTTCCATCCGGCATCATCCGCCACCGCAAATATCAGTCGTCCTTCTTTTTTCACATCAATGGTTCCAGTGATTTTCGTATCGGAAAAGGAAGTCATCTCCATCGTCTGCTCATTTAACGTCTGATAAGCCGTATCTGCAGCATCGAGATTCAGGGCATAAGCCGTAATATTCACTCTTTCTTCATTACTGTTTTTAATCCTCACTTGTGTGCCTGCCGTACAGTATCCAAGATCAAGTGTATAGCCATGCGAAACTTTTGTGAAAGACTTTGTCCTGCCGTCACTGATCTCTTCCGTCATGCTGTCCACAGTCGTCGATTCATAGGTTGCAAAAATGTATGCATCCTCCTGCACGTCAATCGTTGATTCCCCGACCACAGATTCGGACGGGATCTCCGTCAGCATCGGCTCATCTGCACCAAGAAGCTCTGCAAGTCTGTTCTGTGCCTCAATTTCATCTAAATCAGAATAATCCCACGCATCAATCACATCCTCATCCATCATAAAACCAAGTGGGAGCACATATTTATTTTCGTAAAGATACGTATTTCCGCTCTCTGCCACAAGAGTGCGGATCGGGTTTGCTTCCATTGCGTTATCAGCGATCACATAGCGCAGGGACATCATTGCTGATAACAGCGGTGTTGCCCCGTTTACACAGTAGAAATTCTTGCCGCCTTCCATTCCGACTGCCTGGTAAAAATGACTGACATCCAGATTCATCAGCGATGAAAATTGCGTTGCGGAACGATATCCATACAGCGCCGCATCATTTTTCGTTTTGCGCTCTAATTCTTCCGTGCGGTAAAATAATATGCCCTTATCCTGTGCCTGATTTTCCGCCTCTGCAAGCACTGCATGATAGTCATCCATGGATTTCACATAGGCAGTCCTGCTCGTCGTATCAAATCCGGTCACATTGTAGTTAAAAAATAATTCTAAAAGCATCGCTGCACAGCCAAACGAGAGCATGATTTTTTTCAGTTCTTCCCTGGTCGCCTTTTTGATCTTTCCAATCTTTTTTACCACATCTTCCAGGATACATTCCTCCGCATAAAAATAGATCAGCAGCACCACAATATAGCTGCCCAGAAATACATAAGTTGCCGTTGCCGCGCTCTCTCCTAAGATCGTCCCATCGGAAAAATGACAGGAAACTGTCATCAGACCAACCGATGCCACTCCCGCTGCGATCACATCTAAAAATCTCGTTCCTTTGAAATGCAAAAATGCCTCGTAGGATACCGCAAGCATCAGAAATGCATATAAAAAGGTCTGTCTGCCCGGCAGGGAATCCGGGAAGTGCATGCCATGCCAGATGAAATCAAGTATATTATTCGAAAAACTGATGACAAAAAATGCTGCCAGAAGTCCGCGTGAAAGCTTCTTTTTCCAGGAGATCTCACGGTTGAAAAGATACAGTACAAACAAAAGAAGCACAAATACGCCACAGTAAATATTCGGCCAGTGGTCTTTGCCCGTATAAGGTTCTGTCATCACCGAGTGTCTCCCCAGCTCTGCAATGATGTTAAAATACCATTCCATTGTATCCGGAAATGAAATATTCTGTGAGCCGCTCGCTCCAAGGGTGATCGCCTCAGGAATGATCAGTATCGCTCCCGTCCCGCCCGCCAGAAGGGAATAAATTGCGAAACGGATCCACGCACCGATCCCGGTCTCTTTATTTTCCAGCCATGTGATCACAAACCAGATCACCTGAAAAATGCAGACCATGATCGCAATGTAATAATTACTGATAATGCATAAAGACAGTGAAATATAATAAAGCAGTACTTTTTTCTCTTTGATCAGCTGTTCGAGTCCAAGAACGACAAGTGGCGCCAGCATCATGCAGTCTAACCACATGATATCCCATGCATAGGCTGCTGAGAATCCGCACAACGCATAGGCTGTTGCAAAAATGCTGATTGCAGCATGATTTTTTTCAAAATGTTCCTTTAAATAATATCCGAAAAACAGTCCCGCCAATGAAATTTTTAAAATCACAAGCAAGGTCATAAATTCGATCACATGATTCTGCGGACAGAGTAGCAGCAGCCAGTTTAAGGGACTTGCCAGATAATAGGCGTACAGTGAAATAAAATCTGCTCCAAGTCCGATATTCCAGGAGTAAAACATGCTGCCGCCATGTTTGATCTTATCCATCAGCTCCGTGAAAAACGGGCAGTACTGATGATACATATCGATATGTAAAATACACTGCTCCCCAAACGGATAGACGTCATGAAAAATGCAGATCACAGTCAGAATAAAAAACGGCAGAAAGAACGACGCAATAAGCGGCATTCTTTCTTTCCACAACTGATTTTGGAGTTTCTTTTCTCTTTTCAAAACAAAACCTCTCTTTTTATCATTTCCTAATTAACAGTTCCATGATCAAACAGTTCATAATACTGCAATTTCCGGTAAATATCCATCTCATCTTTTTCATCCGAGGCGCGGACTTCACTGCCATCCGCTTTTACTGTACGCACCGCGGAAATAACCGGGTATTCTGATTTTAAATGTAACAGATACGAACGATATTCATCCAATGGAACACCGGCGCGCTCTAAGACTTCCGCTGCCAGATAGTTCACGCTCGTGTCTGCACCCGTTTCCTCTCCAATATCATAGTTTGCCCACACCACATAAGGAACCTGATAACGCAGTTTCTGCTGTTCCTCTGTCAAGTGATTCCAGGACATCCCGTTCTTTGCAAGAACCGTAGATGCAACGGCATCACTCGGCTGATGATCTCCGAAAAAAACGATCACTGTTTTTTCATCTGCCTCTTCAAAATAGGAAATCAGATGTTCTAACGCGGAATCGGAAAGTTTTACTAGGGATAAATACTGCTGCAGTGAAAAATTTGTAGAATCTTTCACCGAGATATCCGGTGTAAAATTGCCGTACTGATCCTGATATCCACCGTGATTTTGCATGGTCACATTAAACACAAACAGCGGCGCATCCTTTTCCTTATTTTCATAAAATTCAATAATCTTATCCACGCAGCTCTCATCGCTGATATACTGTCTGACATACTGCGGATTCACATAATCATCTTTAAACACGCTCTCATTAAATCCCAGCATCGGATAGACCGTATCGCGTTCCCATCCGCCGGCATTGTAAGGATGTGTCGCAATGGTCTGATATCCTAAAGTCTTCAGATAATCCGGAAGTGCCTTCAAATCTCCATTGATGTACTGCTGATACGGGATGCTCCCCTGCGGGAGGAATGCCATTGTATTGCCAGTCAGAAATTCAAACTCTGTATTCGCGGTATTTCCACCGCAGACAGATACGTTTAACATTCCCGTAACCGTATTTTTCTCCCCCTGCTCTAAGCTGTGGATAAACGGCATGTAATCCTCGTTGGTTTCAAAATCACCTAACACGGACAGATCCGAAAATGACTCATTCATCATTACAATGATATTCGGAAGATCTTCCTCCTTTTGTGTATCGTCTTCTTCTGCCTCAGAGCCTGATTCCTCCGACATTGCACCGCCCTCCCCGTAGGAATCAAGCACCGCCTGTGCCTCAGCGGCGCTGTAATGCTCCGGTTTGTCGATCGACATATAGGCAAGATTCATGACAAATGTGACTGCCATACCATCTACATCCGTCATGTAGACCGGCGTGAACAGTTTATTGTAAAGTCTGTGGCTGTTCTGAAAGTTCTCCTGCTGCAGTGTTCCCGCAAACAATGAAAGAACCACAACCACCAGCGCTGCCGGAATCAGCCGTTTCCAGAATACCAAACGTGTCACTTTTACTTTTATAAAACGAAATAATACGATTGCTGCAAAAAATACCAGTGTCACAACGAACATGCGCGTATCCGGCATAAAATCATAATTATCTGCAACGCTCACAGCCGTTTTCCAGGAAAAAATATCCCACGGCACAATCGGATTCGTCCGGAAACGCACCACATAACTGTTCGCAATTCCATAAATCATTGCTGCAATGTATACGATCCGGTGCGCAGCCTTTAATTTTCCCGTCAGCACAAACAGGAAAACTGTTACCAGTTCAAACAGCACGATATTAAAAAACTGTGCCCACGGACGTACCACTGCAAATGGATTGTGCGAATAACACTCCATCAGATAAAAACAAACTGCCGGCGGTAAAATGACAAGCAGTAATGTAACAATCCCACTCCCTGTCTTTTTTAAGATATCTGTTTTCCTGTCCGTCTGTTTTGCCCTGTCCGCCTTTCTCTGCTCCTTTAATTTTTCAAAAAAACCTTTCGGTTTTGTATTTTTTCTTTTTCTGCTCGCATTCATATCAAACCTCACTTCAAAGGGAGAATCTACTTTCCCCGGATCTTTAGCCGAATGATATTTTAGCACATTCCTCATACAAATAACATCCGTTCGAAAAAAATTCATAAATTCCTAAATATTACTGCGTATTTTCCCTGAATCTAAATTTGTATGTCTGGATTTTTGCATGTTATGTCGAATCCGGCAGTTATTTTGACGCTTTATGTTAATAAAGTAACAATGTTTCTCCACAGACGTCTTTATTGTCTTGACATTTCAGGGAATATTTTTTAACATAAAACATATATGATGTATCGATTTGAATGGTGTAAAAAGGAAGATGAATATGAATAGCGAAGCTGAAATCACCCGTCTGGCAAAAGAAAATGAAACATTCCAAAAAATCATCGAGACACAGCAACATACGATCAATCTTCTCATTGATCATTTTATTTCCGGTCAGAAAGAAAAAGAGCCAGAAAAGAATTAAGTTATCACTTAAACTTTTCTGGCATAAAAAAGAGCTGCTGACGGGAATCGGACCCGTGACCTCCGCACTACCAATGCGACGCTCTACCGACTGAGCCACAGCAGCATCATGTTTTCTCAACACCTGTATTACTATACAATAGGATCGTCCGATTGTCAAGCATAAAATCCAAGAAATTTTTGTAATTTTTCAAAATATTTATACTTATTCAACATTTCCGGCGGTTCGAAATAACTTTAACCACCTGACAACCCCCCCGGATGCGTACAAAATACGCATCCAGGGGTGCTGTTCTTCGGGTCTTCTGGCTACCTGGTGTTCCGCCACCACATCCGTTATGTTCTTCCCGTTTTCGCTTCAACCAGCCTCTCCTTCTTTACATCCGATTCATAATCTTGATGTGTGACTTAAAAAGAGAATAATATTTCATTCCCTTGTCCTTGCCATAATGTCCCTGCAATGCTGCTCTTAATGAATTAAGGTTCTTTCTCTTTGTATTTGCTTTATACAAAAACGAAGAAAAATCTTCCGGACAGTCCATTTTCGGATCACTGTAAGCAAATACCGTCTGACAGTAAACATCAAACTTCTCTTCCTCACTGATCGCAGTCTGATTTACACGACAGATTGCATACGCAGAACTGTTTTTTGCCTCCTGATAAAGTTCTTTTCCAATATCTTCACCAAAGAACAATACCAGCGCATTGTGAAAATCTGCAAGCCGATCCTTACTGATGCAGGTAAGCAGACTGCGAATGACATCGTCATGTTCCTGTGAGATCTTTGTCTTTTCAACTGCTTCCTTACGCGGATCTGTAAATGGCAGTTTCTGATCCGCATTTACAGTTTCATCCGGCCTCATGATTTCATCCGGTATCTCCATCTGGATTTCTCCCGGTTCTGACTGTTCATCTGTTCCTGCAGTTTTTTCCGTCTGTGCCGTTTCTTTTATTTTTGCTGTTTCCATCTGCTCTAGAGTTTCCTCCGGTTCTGCCATTTTATCCGGTTTTCCGGCTTCACCCGGTTCTGCTGTCTCATCCGGTTTTCCGGCTTTTCCCTGCTCCAACACTCCGGTCAGTTCTGCTGTCTCCATCATTTCTGCGGCTTCATTCAGTTTTGAGACTTCATTTAACTCTGAAACTCCATTCAGCTTTTCGGCCTCACCCGGCTCTTCGCTTTTATCCGTTTCTGTCATCTCATTCATCTTTGCTGTCACAATCTCAGCTTCATCTGCCAGACTTCCAGCCACGTCCCCGGCGTTCTTCTCCTCCGCTTCAAAGAAAATTTCTCTTTCTCCATTCGTCTTTGCTTTTTGCTGCAGTCTGCGGTTTAATTCCTTTCCGCTCAAACGCTGCACCGGCATGTTACGCTGTTTCCAGTAACGTACGGCTGCATCAAATCCGGTATCATTTGAAACGATCACATAGCTGTTTTCCTGATTCTCACACAACAAGTATCCAAGCTGTGTAACAAGCTGGAAATCCAGTGCATTGCTTCCCTCAAAACATTTTATAAACTCTGCTTCTTTCTCCGTCTCCTTCAGTAACCTCACATTTTCGTAATTCATATGCGGACTTTTCTGCGTATAAAATACGATCACTTCCTCATCGGGCTGTGATGCTACCAGTAACGGCACCCATATATCGCCTACATTCTCACTGTCAACCAAATATATTCTTTTCATCTGATCACCGGCTGATTGAAACAGTTTTATTATAACATAAGACGGAATGAAGCCTCCACTCTTTTTTACAAAATATCAATATATTCTCCTGCAAGCGCTTTGTTCATACTGCGCACTGCACAGAATTTTCCACACATGGAACAGGTGTCCTCATGCTCCGGTTTTCTACTGTTCCAGATTGCTTTTGCGGTTTCCGGATCAATCGCACATTCCCATTGCGCATCCCAGTCTAAGACGCGTCTTGCGTCTGCCATCTTATCATCGATCTCTCTCGCACCACGGACGCCTTTTGCGATGTCTGCAGCGTGTGCCGCGATCTTTGATGCAATGATTCCCTGTTTTACATCCTCCACATTTGGAAGTGCCAAGTGTTCTGCCGGTGTGACATAGCATAAAAATGCTGCTCCGTTTTGTGCTGCAATCGCCCCGCCGATTGCGGATGTGATATGGTCATATCCCGGAGCGATATCAGTGACAAGTGGTCCTAACACATAAAATGGTGCTCCCATGCAGATGCTTTGCTGGATCTTCATATTTGCTGCGATCTGATCCATCGGCATATGTCCCGGTCCTTCTACCATGACCTGTACATCTTTCTCCCATGCGCGTTTTGTCAGCTCTCCAAGTCTTACTAACTCTTCGATCTGACAGACATCGGATGCATCTGCGAGACATCCCGGACGGCAGGCATCTCCAAGTGAAATGGTAACATCATGCTCACGGCAGATTTCAAGGATCTCATCATAATATTCATAAAACGGATTTTCCTCCCCCGTCATGCACATCCATGCAAATACAAGGGAACCGCCGCGGGAAACAATGTTCATTTTACGTTTATGTTTCCGGATCTGCTCGATTGTCTTTCTTGTAATTCCGCAGTGCAGTGTCACAAAATCCACACCATCTTCCGCATGCAGACGCACCACATCAATAAAATCTTTTGCGGTCAGTGTCGCAAGATCTCTCTGGTAATGGATCACAGAATCATAGATCGGCACGGTACCGATCATTGCCGGACATTCTGCAGTCAGTTTTCTGCGGAACGGAATCGTATTGCCGTGGGAAGATAAATCCATGATGGCATGTGCACCCATGCTGACAGCCGCCATCACTTTCTCCATCTCCACATCATAATCCTTGCAGTCTCTCGATACACCGAGATTGACATTGATCTTCGTGCGTAACATTGATCCTACACCTTCCGGATCAATGCAGGTGTGATGCTTGTTGGCGCAGATTGCTACTTTTCCCTCTGCTACAAGCGGCATCAGCTCTTCTACGGTCATGCGCTCTTTTTTCGCTACAAGTTCTAATTCTTTGGTCACGATGCCTCTGCGTGCGGCATCCATCTGTGTGGTATACTGTTCCATACGTTTTTCTCCTTTTTCGCATGGGGGACTGCTTGAGTCTCCGTTTGCCAGACAGTGGTTTTTAGTTTTTCGAACGGCAAATTGTACAATTTGCCGGCCACTAAACTTTGAACCACTGTCTGGCAAACGAATTCTCCACGTCAAAAAATCTCCTGCCGCAAGCGCGACAGGAGATAGCATCTTCCCAATACGCTCCCTACGACAGTATTAACTGACAGGTTCCAAGAGTCAGGTTTTAACCTTCT
>ERZ773195.2587-NODE-2587-length-11205-cov-2.441973_pt1 | contig 11205 bp, 8 predicted proteins | sample MGYA00580530_ERZ773195 | MGnify/ENA primary metagenome ERZ773195 (study PRJEB29015, sample SAMEA2737751) | human gut metagenome | biome: human gut; feature: human-associated habitat; material: faeces | place: China | collected 2012 ...
TGTCTTTAGGTGATATCAACGGTATTCCCCGTGTACTGGATGCAGGACAGTGTAATGACAGTTACTCATTGGCTATAATTGCTATGAAGTTGCAGGAAGTCTTCGGACTAAAAGACATCAATGATCTTCCGATTGTATATAACATTGCGTGGTACGAACAAAAAGCCGTTATTGTTCTGCTGGCTCTGTTGGCACTCGGAGTGAAAAAGATTCATTTAGGGCCGACGCTTCCTGCATTCTTATCTCCTAACGTGAAGCAGGTACTGATCGATAATTTTGGAATTGGCGGTATCAGTACAGCAGACGAAGATATTGCAAAATTTTTGGCATGATAATGTACAAGTAAGTAAGAGGAGCGTTATAATTCACCACAGAGTAACACAGAGTGAACTTAATCTATTTATCTGTGTAATCCTGTGGTGAATATGAGCACTGACACCTCTTCTTACTTTTTTCATTCATCTCTCTTCTCTTGGCAGTACCAGATTCAAGCCTACCCCTACCAATGCGGCAAGACCGATTCCCGACAGTGAGAATTCGCCCCATGCCAATACGGCACCACCGATGCCAATAGTCAGAGTCAGTGAGACAATAATGATATTACGTGTCCGGCTCAAGTCAATACAATTATTGATAAGGTTAGCAATTCCCGCGCAAGCGATCGTACCGAATAAGAGTAACATGATTCCTCCCAATACAGCCGAAGGAATAGACTTCAATAAAGCACTGACTTTACCGATTACGGAAAACAGAATGGCCGTAATCGCCGCTATTCTTATTACTTGAGGATTCGTCACTTTAGTAAGCGACATGGCTCCTGTAACTTCCGAATAGGTAGTTACAGGAGGTCCTCCCAATAAACCGGCACAAAGACATGCCAAGCCATCACCTAATAGTGTGCGATGCAACCCGGGATCTTTTACATAGTCTTTTCCCGTCACAGTGTTTACCACATACACATCCCCAATGTGTTCTATCACCGGAGCAATAGCCACCGGCATCATAAACAAAATAGGTTCCCACGAAAACTGTGGAAACACAAACTGTGGAAAACCCAACCACGCAGCGTTTCTGACTCCCGACATATCAACATCATAAAAGATCAGCGCAGCAATATATCCCACAATAATTCCACAAAAAATAGGTATTAACTTCAATAGTCCCTTCGCCCGAATAGATACAATCACGGCAGTAAACAACGAAAGCAACGCCAATGTCCAGTTTTCCTTTGCCATATTCACTCCAGTCCCGGCAAGTGAAAGCCCTATCAATATAATTACCGGACCAATAACTACCGGTGGAAACAGGCGCTCGATCACCCTGATACCCTGCCATTTAACTAAAGCACTCATAACAAAGTAGACCAGTGCAACGCCTACCATTCCCGAAAGTGTGCCGGCAAGTCCATACAGTTCGGTTGCTTTAATAATAGGAGCAATAAATGCAAAACTACTACCTAAAAAAATAGGGACCTTCCCTTTTGTTACCAGATGAAAAAGAAGTGTGCCGATACCGGCAGTAAACAAAGCTGTAGAAGGATCGAGCCCGACCAATAAGGGGACAAGTACAGTAGCTCCAAAAGCCACAAAAAGGAACTGTACTCCTACTACTCCTTTGCGTAAAGGAGAAAGATGATTTGAATCCATATAGAATAGAATGATATTATTTAAGCTGCAAAAATAACATTTTTAAACTATTTTACAGCTATTTGGAACATAAATACATCCAAAGAGCGTTTCTATTTGTTACATAATTTAAGTAACTTCGCACAGTGAAATGTAAAATAACAAATTAACAACCCTTAGTACTCATTGCTTATGATTTTTACCGCTGAAAACATTCTACTCATTGGTTCTATTTTACTATTTGTCAGCATTGTTGTCGGAAAAACCGGATATCGCTTCGGAGTGCCGGCCTTATTATTATTCCTTCTTGTAGGTATGCTTTTCGGAAGCGACGGATTGGGATTACAATTTCATAATGCCAAGATAGCCCAATTTATAGGTATGGTTGCCCTTAGCGTCATTCTGTTCTCCGGAGGTATGGATACTAAATTCAAAGAAATTCGTCCTATTCTTTCTCCGGGAATCGTACTTTCAACAGTGGGAGTATTTCTCACGGCACTTTTTACCGGATTATTCATTTGGTATCTTTCGGGAATGAGTTGGACCAATATCCACTTTCCATTGATCACTTCCCTATTACTTGCATCTACCATGTCGTCAACGGATTCTGCTTCAGTATTCGCCATCCTCCGTTCGCAAAAGATGAATCTGAAACATAACCTACGTCCTATGCTTGAACTGGAGAGCGGAAGCAACGATCCAATGGCCTATATGCTTACCATAGTCCTGATACAATTCATTCAATCAGATGGCATGGGTACAGGCAACATAATCGGTTCATTCATCATCCAATTCTTGGTAGGTGCTGCTGCCGGATATATCTTGGGAAAACTGGCGATATTGATACTCAACAAAATAAATATCGATAACCAATCACTTTATCCCATTCTGTTATTGTCTTTTGTATTCTTCACTTTTGCCATCACCGATCTGCTTCGCGGTAATGGGTATTTGGCTGTATACATTGCCGGCATGATGGTAGGTAACCATAAAATAACTTTCCGAAAGGAAATTGCAACATTCATGGATGGTCTGACCTGGCTGTTCCAAATCATTATGTTCCTTATGTTAGGACTGCTTGTCAATCCTCACGAAATGATTGAAGTTGCCGTTGTAGCATTGCTTATCGGAGTATTCATGATCGTTATCGGACGACCATTAAGCGTATTCCTTTGTCTTTTACCATTTAGGAAGATTACTTTAAAATCCCGTCTGTTTGTCTCGTGGGTAGGGCTACGAGGAGCTGTACCCATCATTTTCGCAACTTATCCGGTAGTGGCAAACGTGGAAGGATCGAATATGATTTTCAATATCGTGTTTTTTATTACGATTGTTTCATTGATTGTACAAGGAACAAGTGTTTCGTTTGTGGCACGCTTGTTACACTTGTCCACTCCACTCGAAAAGACCGGAAATGACTTCGGTGTAGAACTTCCGGAAGAGATAGATACTGATCTTTCGGATATGACCATTACTATGGAAATGCTGAATGAGGCAGACACCCTGAAAGATATGAATTTGCCAAAAGGTACTTTAGTAATGATCGTCAAACGTGGTGATGAATTTCTTATCCCCAACGGCACACTAAAATTACATGTAGGAGACAAACTGCTGCTGATCTCAGAGAAAAATAAGCAGGAAACGGTTAAGAATGAATAGAAAATCATGATAAAAACACAGAGAACGTGAAATCCACATATCATTTTCGATATTGGCAGAACGTGTCTCTGTGTTCATTCTATCTTAGATAATCGATAAATAGAATGATCTACCCTCCGTTAATTTAACGTAAAACTTTACGAGAGAATTCGGTTTCCGTTAATAGAATATTAATTTTGCGCAGTTTTTAACTGAATGTGCAGAAATTACAAAATGGAACAAGAACAACGGTTCATTGGTTATATTGAACAAAGCATCATAAACAACTGGGATGCAAACGCCCTGACAGACTACAAAGGAATCACCCTTCAATATAAGGATGTAGCCCGCAAAATAGCCAAATTTCACATTATATTAGAAATGGCCGGCATTCAACCGGGTGATAAGATCGCTGTCTGTGGCCGCAATAGTGCCCATTGGGCTGTCACCTTTTTGGCCACCGTGACTTATGGTGCTGTAATTGTTCCCATTTTACATGAATTTAAGGCTGACAATATCCATAATATCGTCAATCACTCTGAGGCAAAACTCCTCTTTGTAGGTGATCAGGTATGGGAAAACCTTAATGAAGATCGGATGCCTTTACTTGAAGGTATATCTTCTTTGACAGACTTTACTCCACTTGTGTCGCGCAATGACAAACTGACATATGCACATGAACACCGTAATGAGATATATGGACAGCGATATCCTAAAAATTTTCGTCCGGAACATATCTCCTACCGTAAAGATATGCCGGAAGAGCTGGCTGTTATAAATTACACATCAGGAACAACAGGTTATTCCAAAGGAGTGATGTTACCCTATCGTAGTCTTTGGTCAAACATTGCTTATTGTCACGAAATGCTTCCGGTAAAACCTGGTGATCACATCGTTTCGATGCTTCCCATGGGACACGTATTCGGCATGGTCTACGATTTTCTTTACGGATTTTCTGCGGGTGCACACCTCTACTTCTTGACACGTATGCCGTCTCCCAAAATCATTGCACAATCATTTGCCGAAATCAAACCGAAAGTAATTGCTTGTGTACCGTTAATTGTAGAAAAGATTATTAAAAAAGATATTCTCCCCAAACTGGATAATAAAATAGGTAAGTTGTTGCTGAGAGTACCCATTGTTAACGATAAAATTAAAGCAGCTGCCCGGCAGGCAGCAATGGAAATTTTTGGTGGAAATTTTGATGAAATTATTATCGGAGGAGCTCCGTTCAATGCAGAAGTGGAAGCTTTTCTTAAACAAATAGGATTTCCATACACCATTGCCTATGGTATGACAGAATGTGGTCCCATCATTTGTTCCAGCCGCTGGGAAACTCTCAAACAGGCTTCATGCGGTAAAGCTACCAGCCGAATGGAAGTGAAAATAGATTCTCCTGATCCGGAAAATATTGCAGGAGAAATTATTTGTAAAGGTACAAACTTAATGTTGGGATACTACAAAAATACGGGGGCCACTTCACAAATCATCGATGTAAACGGATGGCTCCACACCGGAGATTTGGCTACCATGGATTCGGAAGGATATGTAACAGTACGCGGTCGAAGCAAGAATATGTTACTTACTTCAAGCGGGCAGAATATTTATCCGGAAGAAATAGAAAGTAAGTTTAATAACATGCCTTATGTGTCCGAATCGTTGGTTCTACTCCAGAAAGATAAACTTGTAGCACTAATCTACCCGGATTTTGACGATGCTTTCGCACACGGACTGTTGCAAAGCGATATTGAGAAGATAATGGAAACCAACCGAATAGAACTCAATCAACAACTTCCGGCCTACTGTCAGATTACTAAAATCAAAATCCACTTCGAGGAGTTTGAGAAAACAGCGAAGAAGAGCATTAAACGATTCATGTATCAGGAAGCAAAAGGATAAAAGGATCAAAGAACCAATTCCTCGAACAACCGCTCCAATGTTTCCTCTAAATTGTCAGAATAGCCAACATGAGGTCTTGAGGTCTGAATGCAGGAACTACGATGGGCTGTCAACCAACGAAAACGTTCCGGAACTTCCAGTTTAGCAATGACTCCTCCCGTCGGACAGCCTGCACACACTTTACTGAAAGCCTCCAAATATTTCCGGAAAGAATCGATATCAGGTTCCGGTGATAAGGCCTCCAACCTCTTCTTATTAATTTCATAACGCATCCGGATAAAGGCAGCCTGTTTAGAAAACAAGATAACCCCAACGTTGATAAATTCCTCACGCTCCACTTTCGGAACTATCCGAACAACGGCGTATTCATAAATATGCTTTTCTGGCATGTTGTGCTTCTTTTACAAATATTTCAGAATGTTCAATCCTTTCTTTCAAAAATCGATAATAGATATCACGAATATCTTGAGGAGTTTCATCTTTATCACGCCACTCTATCCAGCTATCAGGAATCAGATCCACTATTTCACGTATTTTTTCCGAAGTCAGTAATTTCCGAAATTCGGCATCCACTTCGTCCAACTTACCGGCAAGCGGCAATAAGGCATGGTCTTTAACTTGGGTAAAAGAACTAAGTGCATGTTTATGCCAATTGACCCATGAATGATGAAAAAATAGAGATGCACCATGATCTATCAACCACAACTCTTTATGCCACATAAGCATATTGGTATTCTTCACTGTACGATCTACATTAGTCAATAAAGCATCTAACCATACCACCTGTGATGCCAGTTTTTCATCAACCTCAGTGACAACCGGATCGAATGGTAGAGCCCCTGAGAGAAAATGTAGTCCCATATTTAATCCGCGGCTTCCTTGCAATGAATCCTGTATCTCTTCGTCACCCTCCTAACGTCCGAAAGCTTCATCTAAATTCAAAAACACTAACTCCGGTACACGAAAGCCTAATACTCGTGCAACCTCACCACCAATCAGTTCTGCAATTAATGCCTTGGTTCCATGTCCCGCTCCCCGAAACTTGACAACATACTTAAAACTGTCATCAGCTTCTGCCAATGCAGGCAGTGAACCACCTTCACGCAGAGGCATAATATAACGAGTGACATTGACAGTACGCAACTCCATAGATAAAGCTCCTTTCTATATGCTATTACAGGTGATAAAGATACGATATTGTTTCTATTTCACCAATTTCAATCGATAACACTTTCTTATGAATATATGTTTATAGAACCTATTGATAGACAAAAATACAACTATGCCTGATTTTGGCAGAAAAATCTCTTAAATTTGCACAAAATTCAGAGATTACATGAAAACTGTCAAAACACATATCACCCAATTGTTGCATGCCATGAACAAGGGAATTTTCGAAAAAGAACATCCCATCGCATTATCACTACTCTCCGCAATTTCAGGAGAAAGTATTTTCTTCCTCGGGCCTCCGGGAGTTGCCAAGAGCCTTATTGCAAGGCGCTTGAAACTGGCTTTCGACCAAAGTACTGCTTTTGAATATCTGATGTCTCGTTTTAGCACCCCTGATGAAATATTCGGTCCGGTATCTATCTCTAAATTGAAAGATGAAGACAAATACGAACGCATTATCGAAGGTTATCTCCCCTCGGCAACAATCGTTTTTTTAGATGAAATATGGAAAGCAGGACCAAGCATACAAAACTCACTGCTAACAGTTATCAACGAAAAGGTATACCGCAATGGACAATATACCATACAGTTACCATTAAAAGGATTAATTGCAGCTTCCAATGAATTGCCGGCTCAGGGAGAAGGGTTAGAAGCCCTGTGGGATCGTTTCTTAATACGCTATTTTATAGGGAATATCGAACAGGAATTCGCTTTCGATCAGATGATAGCCTCTGTCAATGACATGGAAGCAGAAATTCCCACCGGACTTTCTATTACAGAAGAACAATATACAGATTGGAGAACTCAAATCAGCCAAATCAAGATACATTATACTGTTTTTGAATTAATTCATTCCATCAAGTGGCAAATTGAAAAATATAACATACAGAAAGAAGAGGTTCCACACTCAACGCTCTATATTTCCGACCGTCGATGGAAGAAAATCGTATCGCTGCTCAGAACTTCTGCTTTTCTGAATGAAACAGATACCATCCGCTTTTCAGATTGTACTTTATTACTTCATTGCTTATGGAATGAAATAGAACAAATACCAATTATCGAACAAATGGTGTCATCGGCACTTGACGAATGTATCAGCCATTATCTTTGTGGCGAACGGACTTTAGAACAAAAGCTGAGCAGTATTCGGGAAGACATGAAGTCAGAACACAGTTTGCGTGAAACAAAAGATCCGGCCCTGCAAATTGTAGACACTTTCTATCATCAAATTGAAAGATATCCTGTAGCAGGCAATCTGTTGATTTTTGCTTCCGACTACCAAAGTTTACAAAAAGATACTCAAAAATTATTTTACGTTCAAAGAGATAAATATCGTCCTGTTAACTGGATATTAAAAGTATATGACCATGTCCGCAACCGGAACATATCCCAATCAGCCATAGTTTCACTCAAGAAAGGCACACGTTCTGTATTCATCAACAATCAAGAGTATCCACTAGCTTGCAACGCAGGATACGACATAGCTTACCCTCAAGAAGCCTCTTTACCCTTTGAATTTCGTTTTCAGGAAGTGATCGATTTATATCACAACAGGGAGAGCGAATTAAAGCGCATGACCGACATTGAACTGACCTATTGTAAAGAACATCTATTCATGGATGACAAACAACGTAATATGGTCAAACAAATATTAAACAGACAAAAAGAAATGTTGGAAATTTACCAAAATGAAATCAGAGAAATAGCTTATACGCATGGATTGGAAAATAAGGAATATTAGGCTACAAGAACTCAGGGAGATTTATCAAGAGAAGCTGAAAAACATTGCTTATAGAGTATACGAGTCACATTTTCAAAATGGTATCGTGAAACAAGAGGAACTTGAGGGAGAAATTATGTCTTATTATCAACATACACAACCTTCTCTACAAGAGTTTTATTCACACTACGCTACACAGTGGGAACATTTTTACGAGGGACATGAGCTTACAGACAGTGCATTTTTACGCTTTCTTGAAAATTCGGCTTACCCTCTACAAATGAAATATAACCGTGGTGATTTAAATCTTCAATATTATATTGAACGATTTCATACACTCAAAAAACGATCAAAAGAGTGGAAACACCTTCGTAATCTTTTTTTTGATAAATGGTATCACCTGTTGGCAAATAATGAATATAATTACCAAATAGAACGTATCAACAATCTTTGTGAGAGATTCTATCGCTTACAGAAAAATATTGCAGATCAACTTCCCCAACGAGGCAATGCCCGTTTAATGTGGCTGTTGAGAACACACCAAGAACTTGCCAAACAACTGTTTCATTATGATGAAATAGCCAAAAATCATCCGGCTATCAGAGAACTGACAAAGATACTGGGAAAGCAGCATTATGGTAAAGAAAAGAAATTCCGTATGGTTGCAGGTATCCACCGGGAACAAATCATCACTCATGCCACTAAAAGTGATATTACCGGAGTATGTGAAGGTAATGATTTAAACAGCCTCCTACCCATAGAGTATTGTTATCTGTCAGATCCTGCTTTGCAACCACTTTTCTTTGAGCGATTCAACAAGAAGAAGCTGCAAATGATGGATTATGAATCAAAAGATCAACATCGCATTAAAGATATAAAAATACAAGGGAATGAAATTGTAGAAGAACAATCAGGCCCATTTATCATTTGCGTGGATACTTCAGGATCCATGAGTGGAGAAAGAGAAGAGTTCGTGAAATCGGCCATTCTTGCCATTGCAGAACTTACAGAACAACAAGATCGAAAATGTTATCTTATAAATTTCTCCAACGACATAGCTTGTATCGAAGTCGAACGTATGGGACAAAATATACAGGAACTGGCAAACTTTCTTTGTCAAAGTTTTCATGGGGGTACAGATTTAACTCCCGCACTTCTACACGCAATACACATTCTAAAAACAAAGTCCTATCGAAATGCCGATTTAGTAATGATGTCAGATTTTGAAATGCCTCCTTTAAACGAAGAACTTTCAGAGGAAATAAAAAAAATAAAGCAAAATAAGACTCATTTATACGCCCTCTCTGTACATAAACAAAGTGAAAATACCTATTTAAACGTCTGCAATAAGTTCTGGTTTGTTTAAAGTATGTTATAAAACACATTTTCCATTCTGAATAATTTGCTATTTAAACCAAAGTACGTACATTTGCAATGTGTTTTTCATAGTATTAGATTTTAAGGTTAACAAAGGTTGGAGTACGGCGGTACTCCTTTTTTATTTCTATCCTTAACAGGATTATATTTCCACCATAAATTTCATTTGTCCTCTTGCTTCTTTATTACCCATTGATAAATGCAATAAAGGTTATTTGCCAGATCCTTTTCTTCGTCTGTCTGTCGATAATACCATATATACCATCTACAAAAAGTCCGATTGATTTTTCTAAAGTTTTGATTTTATACTTTTAGACCGTTAAGAGTTTCCTTACATAATTTTATAGAGTCCATCTCCACATCCTCTATAAGATAGCTAAAGACTATATCCCAGCTTGGTAATACAGAATAATATATTAATTAAAAAGCCGTAGGGTCCTTTTATAAACTCTACGGCTTGGGGTTGTGTGTGTTCAGATTTTCATGTGTATTAGTTAGCTAATCCCGGATTGGCAGCAATAGCATCTCTCGGAATAGGAATTGTATAACGAGGATCGTCCTGTTCCAATATATAAGTTTTACCTTGAAGTACTTTCACCATCCGAGGACGTGTAGTACGACGAAGATCAAACCAACGATGTCCCTCAAAAGCTAATTCACGAGCACGCTCGTTCAGTATTTCACTAATCAAGGCATTTTTATCCATCACATTCACTGCATTCTCTTTCTTGTCATATGCTTCGGGAGTATAACGCTTCCGCATTAATTCTAAAAGACGCATACGTGCATGTGGCAGTTTATCCATGTTTGCTGCAGCTTCGGCTGCGTTAAGATAAAGTTCACCTACACGAAAAGTACAAGAAAACTCTCTTTTTCCTCCTTTAGAACTTTTTCGGTTCCCATTTTCATCCGGAGCAGCAAAATAAGCGGCCAATCTCTTATCTCCTTCCTGATAAAGAGCCAGAAAAGTAGCAGGTACCCACACAGCATTGTTGACAGAAGAACCCATAACCTGTTCCAAAGCAGTTATCGATTCAACCGACTCAAAATGATTGGGAAGAGCCAAAGGAGTTTCATTCATATCGACAAGAACAGATTTCTTTGCCAATACTGCTTCAGCCGATTCCAAACACTTCGGCCATGCTCCCATATATAAGCTGACACGAGACTGTAACGCATCTACAGACAAAACATTGAACCGATATGAAAAGACAGTTTCCCACTTTTCCTTATTTATTAATTCACGGGCATGCTCTATATCCGATAAAATAGAAGTATAAACTTCTTCTACCGTATTACGTCCCAACGTTTTTTCAAGATCCGTGTCCAATTTTAAAGGTATTGATTTTGAATTTAAAGCACCGGACTTCGTATATGGCTGTCCATGCAGGTTCACTAATACAAAATGCAAATAAGCCCGAAGCAAATGAGCTTCACCCACCAACTGATTCACGACCTCCGGAGTTCCTTCTGTAATCTCCTTTTGACTCTCAATTACTTGATTAGCAATAAAAAGTACATTATAGAAATTAGACCAGGTAAACTGGCTGGTTCCCGGAAATGGTGACACATCGTTCCAACGTTCAATGTCTCCATACGAATTTCGGTCATATTCATTATCATTAACCAACATTTCATCAGAACGAAGACAAGCCAGCCCTCTGTCATTGGGCACATTCAGATAAGCACGTGCCAGCAAAGCACGATACTCCTCAGCGGTTTGAGGAATCACGCTCCCCACGGGTCTGATATCAAGATAACTGTCACAAGCTGATA
>ERZ773195.2590-NODE-2590-length-11197-cov-4.970741_pt1 | contig 11197 bp, 10 predicted proteins | sample MGYA00580530_ERZ773195 | MGnify/ENA primary metagenome ERZ773195 (study PRJEB29015, sample SAMEA2737751) | human gut metagenome | biome: human gut; feature: human-associated habitat; material: faeces | place: China | collected 2012 ...
CGGCCGCGCAGCGTGATCTCGCCCGTCATGGCGACATCGCGGTGTACCGCCTGCCCCGTCAGCGCGGAGAGCACCGCTGTCGCGATGGCGATACCGGCGCTGGGTCCGTCCTTGGGGATGGCCCCCTCAGGGAAGTGGATATGGATGTCCTTCGTCTTGTAGAAGTCCGGCGCGATGCCGAGCTCCTGCGCCCGCTGGCGCAGGCACGAGAGTGCCGCGCGGCAGCTCTCCTGCATCACGTCGCCCAGGTTGCCCGTGAGCTCGACCTTGCCGCTGCCATCCATCACGCCGACCTCGACGGGCAGAATTTCGCCGCCCACCTCGGTCCACGCAAGGCCGTTCACCACGCCGACAAGGTCCTTTTCGGGAATCTTCTCCTGTGCAGCACGCGGCGCACCGAGGAAGTCCTTGATGTTCTTCTCTGTCACGGTGACTCGCTTTACATCGCTTGTGGCAAGCTGCATTGCCGCCTTGCGGCAGATCTTGCCGAGCTGACGCTCAAGCGAGCGCACGCCGCTCTCGCGCGTGTAGAGCGCGATGGCCGCGCGGATGGCGCTCTCGTCCACGCGCAGGCTCGAGGCCGTCAGCCCGTGGGCCTGACGCTCCTTGGGCAGCAGGTGCCGCTGCGCGATCTGCACCTTCTCCTCGTCCGTGTAGCTGGGGATTTCAATGATCTCCATGCGGTCGAGCAGCGGGCGCGGAATGGTGTCGAGCGTGTTGGCCGTCATGATGAACATCACGCGGCTCAGATCGACGGGAATTTCAAGATAATGGTCGCGGAAGGCGTAGTTCTGCTCGCTGTCGAGCACTTCGAGAAGTGCGCTCGCGGGGTCGCCGCGCCCGTCGCTTCCCATCTTGTCGACCTCGTCGAGCACGAGCAGCGGATTCATCGAGCCGCTGCGGGAGATAGCCTCGATGATGCGGCCGGGCATCGCGCCGATGTAGGTCTTGCGATGGCCGCGGATTTCCGCCTCGTCGCGCACGCCGCCGAGCGACAGCCGCGCGACCTTGCGGTTCATCGCCTTGGCGACCGACAGCGCGATCGACGTCTTGCCGACGCCCGGAGGGCCGACGAGACATAAAATCTGCCCCTTCGCCTCGGGGTTGAGCTGGCGCACGGCGATGAACTCTAAAATGCGCTCCTTGACCTTCTGCAAGCCGTAGTGGTCGCGGTCAAGAATCTTGCGCGCGGCGTCTACGCTGGCGCGCTCCTTCGTCTCCTCGCCCCAGGGCATTTCCATGCAGGTGTCGAGATAGTTGCGCAGCACACTCGCCTCGGCGCTGCCGAACGGCTGCTTGGCGAGCTTGTCCACATCTTTCAGCAGCTTGCGCTCCACTTCTTCGCTCAGGTGCGCCTTGCTGATCTTCTCGCGGTACTCGTCGAGTTCTTCGTCCTCCCCGCCCTCACCGATCTCGTTCTGTAAGACCTTGATCTGCTCGCGCAGGACAAAATCCTTCTGAATTTTTCCGACGCGGGAGCGGACCTTGCTTTCAATGTCCTGCTCCATGGCGGTAACTTCGATCTCGCGGCGCAGAATCTCGTTCATGCGCTGCAATCTCGGCAGCGGGCGCAGCTCGTCGAGGATATCCTGTTTGTCCTGATAGCGCAGGTTGAGCTGCTGGGCGATAAAGTCAGCGAGATAGCCGGGATCGTTCGTCGATAAAATGGCGGCGTAGACATCGTCCGGCAATTTCTGCGCGAGCTCGGCATATTCCGTCACGCTGGCGTAGGTCTGGCGCAGCATCGCTTCCGTCCGCTTGCTATGGCGCGAGGTGGCCGGCTCATCGATGAGCTCGACCTGCGCCTGCAAAAACGGCTCGCGCTGCCACAGCCGCTTGAGGCGGGCGCGGCACGCGCCCTCCATCATCACGCGCAGCACGCGGTCGGACACGCGCAAAATCTGCGTCACGCGCGCGACCGTGCCGATCTCGTACAGGTCTTTTTCCTCCGGCTGCTCCACGCCGATCTCACGCTGGGTGACGAGAAAAATCTCCTCCCCGTTTTCCATGGCGCGCTCAAGCGCGTGCACGGAGATCGGACGCTCAAGGTCAAAGCTCGTGTTCATGCGCGGGAACACATTGAGCCCGCGCATGGCGATGACCGGAAGATTTTTTGTTACAGGTTCCATGGGGTTTCTCCTTATGAAGCGGAGTCTGCCGGCAGCGACGGCTGCGGCGCCTCCCCTTCTTTCTCTGTGCGGTGGGAAATTTTCGGCTGTTCCGTCCCCTGCACGCAGCCCGGCGTGATGGTCACGCGGTCGATCGTGCGGTCGGACGGGATGTCGTACATCACGTTCATCAGCAGACCCTCCATTACCGCGCGCAGGCCGCGCGCGCCGATCTTGCGCTCGATGGCCTTGTCGGCAATCGCTTCGAGCGCCTTGGGCTCGAACGTGAGCTCAGCGTCGTCGTAAGAAAACAGCTTTTGATACTGCTTGACGAGCGCGTTTTTCGGCTGGGTCAGGATCTTGACAAGGTCGTCGCGCGTCAGCGCGTCGAGCGCCGTGATGACCGGCAGTCTGCCGACCAGCTCGGGGATGATGCCGAACTTCAAGATATCGTGCGGCTGCACCTCGCGTAAAATCTTGCTTTCATCCACGTCGTTTTTGCTCTTGAGCTCCGCGCCGAAGCCCATCGACTTGCGGTCGAGACGGCTCTCGATGATCTTCTCGATGCCCTCGAACGCACCGCCGCAGATGAAGAGGATGTTGTGCGTGTCGATCTGGATGAACTCCTGATGCGGGTGCTTGCGGCCGCCCTGCGGCGGGACGTTGGCAACCGTGCCCTCGACGATTTTCAGCAATGCCTGCTGCACGCCCTCGCCGGAGACGTCACGCGTGATGGAGGTGTTCTCGCTCTTGCGGGCGATCTTGTCGATCTCGTCGACATAGATGATGCCGCGCTCGGCGAGCTCCACGTCGTAATCCGCCGCCTGAAGCAAGCGGAGCAGAATGTTTTCCACATCCTCGCCGACGTAGCCCGCCTCGGTGAGGGTCGTCGCGTCCGCGATGGCGAACGGCACCTTCAGAATGCGGGCGAGCGTCTGGGCAAAGAGCGTCTTGCCGCTGCCAGTGGGGCCGAGGAGCAGGATGTTGCTCTTTTGCAGCTCCACCTCGTCGTCGCCGCCGAAGAAGATGCGTTTATAGTGGTTGTAGACGGACACGGACAGCGCGACCTTGGCCGCCTCCTGCCCGATGATATACTGGTCGAGCACCTCGCGAATTTCGCGCGGCGTGGGGATGGAGTCGGGCGCTTCCAGCTCGTCGTGCGGCTCATAGCCGTCCTCCAGCACGTCCATGCACAGGCGGACGCACTCATCGCAGATGCGCACGCCCGGCCCCTGGATCATGCGGTGCACTTCGTGCTCGCTCTTGCCGCAGAACGAGCAGCGAAGCTCTTTTTTCCTATCTTCACTCATAAGTCAAACTGTCCTTATCTCTTGTAAATGACCTTGTCCACAAGGCCGTAGGCCTGCGCCTCATCCGCCGTCATCCAGTGGTCGCGCTCGGAGTCGAGCTTGACCTGCTCGGGCGTCTTGCCGGTGTTCTCGGCCAGGATCTTATTCAAGCGCTGCTTGATGCGCAGGAAGTGCTCCACGTCGCTCTCCATATCCGTGACCTTGCCCTGCGTACCGGCGGAGGGCTGGTGGATCATAATCTCCGCGTTCGGCAGCGCAATGCGCTTGCCCTTGGCACCGGACGAGAGCAGGAACGCGCCCATGCTGGCGGCGAGGCCGACGCAGATGGTGGACACGTCGCACTTGATATATTGCATCGTGTCGTAGATCGCCATGCCGGCCGTCACACTACCGCCGGGGGAGTTGATATAGAGCTGGATGTCCTTGTCGGGGTCCTTGGCCTCGAGGAATAAAAGCTGCGAAACGATCAGGCTCGCGGTCGCGTCGTTGACCTCCTCGCCGAGGAAGATGATACGGTCTTCCAGAAGGCGGGAGAAAATATCGTAAGAGCGCTCGCCGCGGTTGGTCTGTTCAATGACGTAAGGGACTAAACTCATCTTGGTAACCTCCTTGTTCATACCCTGTTCAAAAAATTGGTATGTACACAATCAACCACAAATGGCAGGCATTTGTGGTTGATCGTCGTTTCTATCTATTATGGCCGCTTTGCCGATTATTCAGCCTTTTCTTCTTCCTTCTTGGCGGACTTTTTGGCAGCGGTCTTCTTGGCGGGCTTTTCCTCGCCTTCAGCGGCTTCGCCCTCGGCTTCCTTCTTGGGAGCCTTCTTCTTTTCGATCTTCGCGCTGTCCACGACGACGCTGATGGCCTTGTCGCGGATGATCTGCGTGCGGACGGACATGGCGTCAAGATACTTCTTGAGCTCGCCCACGTCCATGCTGTACTTCTCAGCAAGGTCGTTGTACTGCTTTTCGACCTCCTCGTCGGTGGCCTCGAGCTTCTCTTCCTTGATGATGGCGTTCACGGCGAGGTCCATGCGCACCTGACGGGTCGCGGGCTCCTTGCCCTCCTCCAGGAACTTGGCTTCATCCATGTTGGTCATCTTGCAGTACTGGTCATAGGGGATGCCCTGAGACTGTAAGCGCTGCTTGAACTCCTCGAGGAAGCGGGCGCACTGCTCATCGATGAGCGCATCGGGGATGTCGCACTCGATGTTCGCGGCGACCTTCTCCATCAGCTCGTTCTCGACGGCATACTTGGCGGACTGCTCGCGCTGCTCGGTGATCTCGCGCTTGATGCTGTCCTTGAGCTCCTTGAGCGTGTCGTACTCGGACACGTCCTTGGCGAAGTCGTCATCAAGCTTGGGAAGCTCCTTGCACTTGATCTCCTTGGCCTTGACGTGGAAGACGACCTTCTTGCCGGCGAGGTCCTTGTGATAATCCTCGGGGAAGGTGATGTCGAGATCCTTCTCTTCGCCGGCCTTCATGCCGATGACCTGATCCTCAAAGCCGGGGACGAAGCTGCCGGAACCGAGCTCGAGCTCGTAATTCTCGCCCTTACCGCCCTCGAACGCTTCGCCGTTGTCGAAGCCCTCGAAGTCGATGACGGCGATGTCGCCCTTCTTGGCCTTGCGGTCGACGGAGACGAGGCGGGCGTTGCGCTCGGCCATCTCATTGAGGCGCTCCTTGACATCGTCGGCGCTGACCTTGATCTCTTCCTTCTCAGCCGTCAGGCCCTTGTACTCGCCGAGCTTGACCTCGGGATACACGGCAACGGTCGCCTTGAAGGTGAAGCCGTTCTCGTCGATCTTGTCGTCCACGATCTCGATCTCGGGATAGCCGACAACATCGAGGCCGCTCTGGCCGATGGCCTGCGTATATGCCTCGGGCAGGGCGATGTCAACGGCATCGCTGTAGAAAACGCCCGCGCCGTAGAGCTTTTCGATCATCTTGCGGGGGGCCTTGCCGGGGCGGAAGCCGGGAATGCTGAGCTTGCCGCGGGCCTTGGCGTAGGCCTTGGCAACGGCGGCTTCAAATTCCTCCGCGCCGACCTCGACGGTCACCGCGACTCTGCTCTTTTCCAGCTTTTCAACATTTTTGACAGTCATGATTTCTTTTTCCTCCGTTTAACATCAGATAATGATGCTTTTGCAAAGTGGAATTATACCATAGCTTCCTCAAAATTTCCACCCTTTTTTGCATCAATTTATGTCTTAATTGCAAATTTTTACAGGCTGAAAGGCGACATAATCCGCCGCGATCAGCGCATATTCGGTTTTTTCGCGCATCCCCTCGAACGCGCGGCGGTGCGTGTAGCCGTGCAGATGCCCGTAATAGCAGCGCTCGACCTCGTATTTGTCGAGAAGCTCGAGCATCTCGGGACACTTGTAGCCCTGATAGATGGGCGGATAGTGCAGAAAGCAGTAGATGGGCTTCCCCTCCGCCGCCTTGAGCGACGCTTCAAGCCGCAGCGCCTCGCGCGCGAGCATCTTGCCCGTGTGCGTGCCCGCGGCGTCCTCTTCATAAAACCAGCCGCGCGTGCCGCAGATGGCGTGGCCTCCGTAGAAAAAGGCGTTGTTGTAAAGGATATCGAGCGTTGTGATGTCGTGCTCGGCAAAAAACTTTTTCATCTTCGACGCCGTGCCCCACCAGTAGTCGTGGTTGCCCTTTAAGAGAATCTTCCTCCCCGGCAGCGCGTCAATAAACTGAAAATCCGGCAGCGACTGCTCGAGCGACATCCCCCACGAGATATCCCCCGCGATGACGATGACGTCGTCATCGTTGAGCTTCGAGAAATTTTCCCGAATGCGCTCGACATAGTTTGCCCACTTGGGGCCGAACACGTCCATGGGCTTGTTCGTGCCGAGCGATAAGTGCAGGTCGCCGATCGCGTATAATGCCATCGCGTGCCTCCCTTCCAAAGTCAGATCAAAATGCGTTTTCGATGTAGGCGATGCGCGTCTTGCCCGCGCTGCGGTGCACATCGGTGTAGACCTCCGCCACGTCGAAGCGGGCGGGCACATCCAGCTCGCGCTCGCTCAAGTACAAAAGCGCCGCGGCACGCAGCTTTTCCTGCTTTTTCACCGTGACGTACTCGCGCGGCGCACCGTACTGCAAATTTGTGCGCAGCTTCACCTCGACGAACAGCAGCACGCCGTCCTTCTCGGCGATGAGGTCGATCTCGCCGAAGCGGCAGCGCCACTCTCGTTCCACGATGCGGCAGCCGCGCTCGCTCAGATACTTTTCGACCAGCGCCTCGCCCCAGTCGCCGTCCTGCTTCGTGCTCATCGCCGCGCCTCCCACTTTTTGAGGAACGCCATGCGGTGCACGGGGCTCGGGCCGTACTGATCGAGCATCTGGTAGTGGAGCTTTGTGCCGTAGCCCTTGTGCCTGGCGAACTGATACTCGGGATACATCGGGTCGAGCACTTCGACCACATAATGGTCACGGCTGACCTTCGCCAGCACGCTCGCCGCGGCGATGGATAAGCTCGCGCCGTCCCCGCCGACGATGGTCTCGTGCGGCGTGGTGATCTTTGCCGACGCGCCGTGGTCGCGGTTGCCGTCGATGAGCGCATAGTCCGCTGGGATTTGCAGCGCATCGATGGCGAGCTGCATCGCCTTCATGCGTGCGCTCAAAATATCCGTTGCGTCGATCTCCTTCTCGTCGACGGACGCGATGGCGTAGGCGACGGCTTTTTCACAGATGACGGGAAACAGCGCCTCGCGCTTTTTCTCCGTCATCTTCTTGGAGTCATTCAGCCCCTCGATCTCACAGCCCTCCGGCAGGATGACGGCGGCGGCGTACACAGGGCCCATCAGCGGCCCCGCGCCCGCCTCGTCCACGCCGCAGACGGATGAAAAGCCCGCGGAGCGGGCTTTGTCCTCGTAGTGTAGGTTGACGCTCATGTGCGCTCACCCTCCGGCGGGAATTCGAGCGTAAAGCGGCCGAGCTTGCCGCCGCGGAACTCGTCGAGCAGGATACGGCTCATGCGCTCGGTGTCGACCTCGCCGCCGGAGATCAGAAAGCCGCGCTTGCGCCCTGCCTTTTCGAGCAGTGCATAGCCGTCGTCCTCTTCCGAAACGGTGAGCTTGTAGCGCTCCTCGATGGCCTTGGGATAATTTTTGCCGAGGTAATCCATCAGGCGCATGGCGAGCTCTTCGATGTCGATGACCTCGTCGCGGATCGCGCCGGTGAAGGCTAAACGCACGCCGACGCTGCTGTCCTCGAATTTTGGCCACAGGATGCCTGGCGTATCAAGGAGCTCGAGCGTCTTGTCGACCGGCACCCACTGCTTCGTGCGCGTGACGCCGGGGCGGTCCTCCGCCTTGGCGCTCTTGCGGCCGGAGACCTTGTTGATGAACGTCGACTTGCCAACGTTCGGAATGCCGAGTACCATCACGCGCAGCACACGGCCGATCTGGCCCTTGGCCTCGTAAGAGGCGATCTTATCGTGCAGCAGCGTGCGCACGGCGGAAGAAAACTGCTTCACGCCCCCGCCCTGCTTCGCGTCCGTTTCGATGACGGCGCAGCCGAGCGAGCGGAAATACGCCGCCCACTTTTTCGTCATCTCAGGGTCGGCCTGATCGACGCGGTTCAAAACGATCAAACGGGGCTTGCCCGCTGTCAGTTCGTCCACATCGGGGTTGCGGCTGCTCATCGGGATGCGCGCGTCCAGAATTTCGCACACGGCGTCCACGTTGCCGAGCTCCGCCGTGATCATGCGGCGGGTCTTGGTCATGTGCCCCGGGAACCAGCTCAGAGAATCCGACTGCATTTGCTCGTCCCCCTTTACTGCAAAAGGCCGATGCGGCCAAACTCGCGCTGCTCGGTCAGATAGTCGCGTCCCGGGAAGACGAGGAACACCGCCTTGCCGATCAGAAGGCGCGTGTCCACCGTGCCGAGCGAGGAATCGCGGCTGTCGTTCGAATGGTTGCGGTTGTCACCCATGAGGAAGACTTCGCCCTCCGGCACGGTAAGCGGGAACACGGTGCCCTCTTCGCGATAGGTGTAGTCGTTGATGTAGTCCTCGTCCAGAAGCTCGCCGTCCACATAGACCTGACCCAAGTTAAAGTCGATGTCCACGGTCTGGCCCGCGGTGGCGATGACGCGCTTGACGATGGGCTTCGAGTCAAAGGTCTCCTTGTGCGCGATGACGATATCGCCGACCTGATAGTCGCCGCAGAGCAGCGAGTTGACGACGAGAAGCCGGTCGCCGTCCTGCAGCGTCGGGATCATTGACGGGCCGGAAACGCCCATCAGCCGCACAAGAAACGTAAACACCAGCACAACGACCAGCAGCGCCGAGACGAGAGACGAGACCGTCTCATACACGTCGCGTCCGGGGATCTTTTCCACGATCTCCTCCTGCGGCTGCTCGCTGATCTCCATTTTCTGATCAAATTCGTCCATTTCGGTCTCCTAAACCCAGCGCCGCGCAGCGGCGGACTAACAGTCTCCCTCTGCGGCAAAATGCGCCTGATTTTCTAATGTATTATTGTAGCACGCTTTTTGAAAAAGGCAACAAAAAAAGCATGGCGGAAACGCCATGCTTTTTTGTTCTCAAAGAATCTGCCTTACAGCTTCTCGCGGATCTTGGCAGCCTTACCGACGCGGCCGCGCAGGTAATACAGCTTGGCGCGGCGAACATAACCGCTGCGCACGGTCTCGACCTTCTCGATGAGGGGGGAGTGGATGGGGAACACCTTCTCGACGCCGACGCCGTAGGCAAGACGACGAACGGTGAAGGTCTCCTCAAGACCGCCGTGCTTCTTCGCGATGACGATGCCCTCGAAGACCTGGATACGCTCGCGGGAGCCTTCCTTGATCTTGACATGAACGCGGACGGTGTCGCCGACGTTGATGACGGGCATTTCCTTTTTCAGCTGCTGGGATTCGAGCTCTTTGATGAGATCCATGGATATTTTCCTCCTATTTATAGGCGTTCTTGACCGCTTTTCTTCGGCGCTGTCGGGACTCTTTCACCCGCGCACGGCAGAGGACCGCCCTTTTCAAGCTATGGTAGCATATCACATCCCCAACGGGAATGCAAGCATTATTTGCAAAAGCACGGCAGAAATCAGCGGAAAACGTTCATTTCCGCGTCGTAGACCTCTTTTCGGCGCACGCGAACAAAGTCCGGCGCGATCTCCGGCAGGTGCCGCGCGACCGCCGCGCCGATCAGCGCGGGGTTGAGGCCCGGGTCCTGCGCGGCGACGACCGCATCGGCGAGGATCACGCCCTCCCCCTCCGTCAGCGTGAGCGAGCGGATGAGCGGCGCAATGTTGAGCTCGGTCATGCCCTTGTGCTTCGTGCGCTTTTCGACAAAGATCTCCTCCTGCGTAAAAAACTCGCGGATGCGCTCGCACGCACCCTCGGGCACGCCGTTGTCGTATTCCATTTCGAGCTGTGCGCGCAGGTTGACCATCTCTCGCACGGGGCGCGTCACGCAATAGCAGTCCAGCACGCGAAGGCCCGCGGGCATGCCGGTGTTCAGCGCCTCGGCCACGCCCTCGCCCGTGCTGTCTTCCACGCTTTCAAAATCGAGGATCTCGCAGTCGCTCGACTGCCCCACGGGCAGGGGCAGCACGATGGACAAAATGGGGTGCGGGTGGAAGCCGTTGGAGTGCTTGATAGAAAGGCCCGCGCGCGGGAACACACGCTGGAACGTGCGCATCACGTCAAGATGCGAAATGTAGGACGCCTGATGCTCCTTGACAAAAACCAGCCGCAATTTAGACATCGCATTTCCCTCCCACCAGGCAGTTTGCGCCGCAGGCGTTGCAGTGCGTGCGGCAATCCGGCGTCGTCACGCCCTCATAGCTCAGCGCGTGCTCACGCTTCAAATACCCCGGTGCAACGCCGCAGGAGATCATGCTCCACGGCAGAATTTCATCCTCGCTGCGGCGGCGGTTGGCGTAAAAGTGCGGGTCAAGGCCGCACTCCTCAAAGGCCTCCATCCAGCGGTTCAGATCAAAATAGTCCTCCCACGCGCTGAGCGTTTCGCCCTTGCGCCACGCGGTCTCGATGACCTTGCCGAGCCGGCGGTCGCCGCAGGAGATGACCGCCTCCATAAAGCTCGTGGGCGAGGGGTGCCAGTTGTACGTGACGGACTTGGTGTTCATCGCCTCGCGCAGGAGCTTGACGCGGCGCTCGTACTCTTCAATGGGGATCTGCGGCTCCCACTGGAACGCCGTGTGCGGCTTTGGCACAAACCACGAGGTCGACACCGTGATGCGCACGCCGCGCGTCTTGTTGAGTGCGCTTTCGCGCCAGGCGTGCATGACATGGGCCGCGATGTCGGCAATGCCGAGCACGTCCTCGTCCGTCTCGGTCGGAAGGCCGAGCATAAAGTAGAGCTTGACCGCGCTGTATCCGCCCGCAAACGCGCGGCGGCAGGATTCGAGCAGATCTTCCTCCGTCAGATTCTTGTTGATGGCGTCGCGCAGTCTCTGCGTGCCCGCTTCGGGTGCAAACGTGAGGCCGGTCTTTCTGCCCTTTTGCAGCCGCTCCATCAGCGCCATGGAGAAGTTATCCGCACGCAGCGACGGCAGCGCGAGCGTCACATGCCGCTGGGCACAGAAGTCCTCTAAGTCGTCGCACAGCTCGACAAGGTGCGGATAGTCGGACGTCGAGAGCGACGAGAGCGTCATATCCTGATAGCCCGAGTCCTCGACGGCTTCAACGGCGTAGCCGCGCAGCAGCTCCTCCGAGCGGTTGCGCACGGGACGGTAGACATACCCCGCCTGACAGAAGCGGCAGCCGCGGATGCAGCCGCGAAACA
>ERZ773195.2597-NODE-2597-length-11172-cov-3.473419_pt1 | contig 11172 bp, 7 predicted proteins | sample MGYA00580530_ERZ773195 | MGnify/ENA primary metagenome ERZ773195 (study PRJEB29015, sample SAMEA2737751) | human gut metagenome | biome: human gut; feature: human-associated habitat; material: faeces | place: China | collected 2012 ...
ATGGTTTTCACACCCGGCCAGCAGCTCCCGCCGCCAGCGCGATCACGGAGGTACATATAGACCGTCCGCGCCCGGTGTGGTAAGTCAGGATCGGCGTAAATCTCATCGAAGAAGCTCATTTCTCGCCGTAGCTGCTCATATAGTCATCCGCTTTCGGCGTTGAGACCGGCCTTGGTTGGGAATATAGGCTTTTCTTGGTATTCATCAACAGCTCCTCCTTTCCCGCGTAGTAAACCTCGCGCTGGGCGCGCTCCGGCACCTGATACGGTTCTTCAAACGAAATACCCCACTTGAAATATAATTGCAGCTTCGTGCGCATCGGGTGTGTGCCGGTTTTCATGACAACAAAGTCTCCCTTTGGGAGACTTTTCAGCTCGTCCGGTGAGAGTAACGCACGCTCTGCCATCTGCAAGCTCTGGCTGTTGCTGTCCTTTCCCTTACTGATGGAGCCGGTAAGGACTGTCCGGCTGCCGAGGGCTTTGGACAGCGTCTCCGCTGTCTGACTGTTCGGCGCAAAGCCGCCGAAGATCGTATCCTGACAGTTATCGGCTATGATCTCCGCGCCCTCCTTGCCGTAATTCTTTTCGAGCTGCGCGAGACTCTGGATGATCGGCACGAGCGTCAGCTTGCGGCTGCGGCCTGCGGAGAACAGCGGCAGAACGTCAAAGGGCGGCATCGTGCCGAATTCATCACAGTAAAATACCACGCGCTTTTTCAGTTTTCCTTCGTTCGCGTCCGCAATGGAAAACAGCTCTCGCGACAGGTTCTGGATCATGAGCCCCGCCATGAAGCGTTTCGTCGGGTCTTCCTCCGGGATGATTAGAAAAATTGCACACTTCTCGGATGCAAAGTGTTCTGCGTCGATTGGGCTGTCATAGCAAAGCACCTGTTCCTGCTCGGAATCGATGAATGAATTCAGGCGGGAAAGCGCTGTGGACATGACGGAGGCCATGCCCTGGTCGGAAGAACTGGTTGCTGCGGACGCCATCCAGCCCGCCTTATGCGTATCCGGCAGGCTGTCAACCAGCACTTGAAATCCATTCTTCTTGCCCATGGGCACCATCAACTCCTTCATCAGTTTGAACACGGACATGATGTGCCGCTTGTCATGTCCCACGCTGTCCGGTGGAATGAACTCCGACAGCGTCATGATCACGGTTGCCAGTACACCTTCTGCTGCATCATAGAAGTACGAATTCTGTCCGCGATCCTGCTCATCGCCGCTCGGATTGATAATGGTTTTAGCTAACACCTTTGCGTACTTTTCCGCATTTGCCCGCGCCTTCAGGTTGTCCGGATGCTCACGGGCCACGTCCATGTAACGGTTGACCAGCGTCATCAGATTGTTTCCATCCGAGCGGATCGGGTTGCGCAGGTCGACCACTGATACGCGATAGCCATAGTACTTCTGCGCGATCCTTCCGCAGTTGCGCGCGAGGTCACCTTTGGTATCCAAAATCAGGAAGCTCATACCGCAAGCGCAGGCATATTCGATGTTGGGATACAGAAAGAACGCAGTCTTGCCGACACCGGATGCGCCGATCATGAGGCAATGCACATCGTCGCAGTCCACCAGAGCATCCAGTCGTTTGCCGCGCTGCACACTGCCGAGAACCAGTCCCTGCACGGTCGGGCGCTTCTTCCCGGCGCGCCATGCTGCAACGTCAAAGGGAACCGTGACGTAGGCTTTTCGGATCTCCTGATCCGTCGCCCAGCGTGCTGTGCCATACTGACCGTCGCCCACGGTTTTGGACTTGATGCCGTTGAGCGAGCAATTGTTCGTGAGAGCGGACAGCAGGACGATGAACAGAACGATCACCACACCGACCGCAATCAGCGGCGTTACAGACTCAGGCATGGTGCAAGTTCCTCCTTCTGGGCGTTGAGAAGATCGTCGTTCCAGTCTTTCATTTCTGGTACAAGCCGTTCTGTCATGACACCGCGTTCACGCAGAAGCTCTGCCATCCGTTCACTCGCGGCGTGACCTGCTTTGTCATTGTCGAGGCACAGATAGACGATCTGCGTATCCGGATTCAGCATCTGCATAACCGGAATTGGGGACGTGCCGCAGCAGGCAACATAGCTATGTTCCTGCCACTGCCGTGGGTTCATGGAGATATACGAGAGCATATCAATGGGTGCTTCAAACACATAAAGGCTCCCGTCCGTGCCGGTATGATGAAAGCTGTAGCGCGGGTCGCTGGATTCGACATTCAGGCGAAAGGCTTTGCCGAAGCTGTTCGTGCTGCGCAGATGCGCGTGGCGCGGGCATCCACCTTCGTCCGTGCCGATGAACACAGCGTTGTGATGCGCCGCGTCCTCGTAGAGCAATTTTCTGCGGGCGAAGTAGGAAATCACGTCGGCATCCAGCCCGCGCGTTTTGAGCAGATACGCGAACACGCGGTGCATATTTGCGTTCGGAACAGGCGGCAGGAACGGCTTTTGCGGCGCGGCTTCCTGCTTTTTTGCCTGCGGATAAACCGGCTCCATGCTCTCACCGAGCAGCATGGACATCGCTTCGACGTAGCTTTTTCCGTAATATTTTTGTACAAAGCTGACGGCTCGACCGCCCTCGTTTGAGGCATGATCGAACCACTCGCAGCCGCGTACCGTGACGCTGTGGTCGCTGGCAAGCCGCTTTTCCCGCCCGGACTTGATGAGCTTTTCACCTTGCTGGAGGAGAAATTCTTCGAGGTCGACGGTCGCGGCGCGTTCCTTTTGCTCTGGGGTAAATTCTATGTATTGTGCCAAAATGCACCTCCTGTTATTGTAATGTCTGACCGTAATTTTGTTCATGGTCATCCTGCTTATGACCCATTGCCAGCCGCTTCTGCATGAGCTTTTTACGGCGCTTGGAGTCGATGCGGATGCCCATCGGATTGCTGGGTGGTGCAGCATTGTCGCGGAAGATCTGTCCCATCTGGTGAAATAACCGGATGGTTGAATTCAGAAGGTATTCGGTTGGAAACTGCGCAGGGCAAGAAGGCGTGAATGAAGTATTCTCGTTTGCAAGCGTCGGATTTGTAGAAGCGTCTGTAGAAGTTTTCTCCGCAGACGGTTCCTCATCTTGCGAAGGTTTCTGTTCTGACGTTGCCTGCTCCAGCTCCATCTGCTGCCGCAAACGCTCCGCTTCCTGAATGATGGCATTCTTGATCGCGCGGAATTCTTTCTGCTGCGAGAGCGGATTGTGCTGCCGGGGTCGGTTTTTGTAGTAGCCCTCCAGCGTATCACGCACACCATTCCAGACGGAATAATATGCTGCCACCTCCGGCAGCTCTTCAAGTTCATCCACGATGGAATCCACCATATCCTTGAGCGGCTTTTTGAGATAGGCATACTGCTTTTTGCCGCTGACCGTGCGCAGTTCCAAAACAAGTTCCAGCAGCTTTTCTTGGATGGATGCAGGCGGTTCTGAGATAAACTCCATGCGATTAGCCAGATCGTGCATGACCGTCCGCGCCGCTTCGGTCACATCCTTATACGCTATGTCTTTTCGAATATAGAGATTTTCCAGCTCCGCTTGAAAGATGCTGTTGGTCATTACAGAACGTAATTTTACAACGGCATCTCGTTTCAAAACCGTCTCCTGATCTGTCCAGATCATCATGTGAATGTGCGGGTGCGTATCCGCGTCGTGATAGGCCGCATACCAGTGCAGCGCCGACGCTGGGACATGAAAGGATTCGGCAAATTTGTTCTGCTGGCTGACAAGCAGCTTCCGCCAAGCCGCGGCATTGTTATATCCCAAACGCTCCGCATCCTCGCGGTGCAGGGAATAGATGATCGTCCAGACGTTGCCGTCGTGCGCAGTTAAATCACGCATCGCCGCGTTTAGGTTTGCATTATCCTCTCGACCGAACAGGCCATGTGCGCCATGCTTTTCTGCACCGGGGCGCGTTGCAATGTAACGCAGATAGCCGTTTTCAGATTGAAGATTCTGCATATGACTGTCCAAAGCCGCAGAAATGAGCGCCGACGCAGTGTGCAGCGTCGGCGCTTGCTTGTAGTCCTCATACTCGAAGGAATCCCGCATATCCGGGAAGTCCTTGAGCAGCTTTGCGACCATCTCTTTCTGCTTTTCGGTTGCTGGTCCCTTGCCGGTCAAGACTTCAACGCCCTCGCGCGTGGCGATATACTTCATGTATCCGCCTGCGCTTTTACGGCTGATGAAGCCGGTTTTTTGAATCAGCCGCGCCATCTGTTACAGTTGACTTTGCTGCCGAAGCACCTCTGGGAACGAGATCTGGCCGTTCGTCCGCAGCACCTCCTGATAGCTTTTTCCGCGCATCTGCTGGTACGTCTGCGCGTCGATATCTGTGTCCGACGCGAGAATATGATTGCAGACGTTTTGCTCGACAGCCTGCTTCAGAAGCAGCTTGCCGATACGATCCCCGAACATACTGAGGATTGCCTCCAGCGTTTCTCCAAGGATCTTCGGCAGGAAGTCTCCGGCATACTCGCTTTGCAGATAGCCGCAGTAGAACAGAATCGCTTTTTCGATGAACTCGCTCTGGCTGTTACATCCGTCCTGCCGGTAGAGACATTCGACCGTCGCTTTGGTGTCCGGCATGAGCCAGAGCGGGAATTTGATTTTCTTGTTTGCCATGCCAATTTTCCTCCAATTTTGTGCGCAACCCCGCTGTTTTCCTTGAAACAGCGGGACTATCTGCGCTTCCGACCCCAACAGGGCTGTTTTTGCCCTCTCAACAACCCCTGTCCGAAAGTCCCAAACTGCCCGCACTGCGGGCAGATGTGTCTGCCAAGGTGCGCGCACGACACCTTGGCTTTCTCCTGCTTTCTCGCCGCAGCGTCCAAAATCCCCCTATTTTGCCCGTCTCGGTGTTTTCCACGGTTGCCGCATTTCCTCTTTCGACCGAACCCGCTGCGCTGGACTTCGGTCGAATTTCTTGTTCTCCCGCACGTCGGCGCAACGTCCGGTTTTGGGGCTTCCGGTGGGCACGCGCCCGGCTGTGCCCGGAAAACCGGACACAGCCGCGACACGCGGCTCACGCTGGTGGACGGGCGGTTTCCTGCTGCGCCAGTTGGAACGCTTCCAACCGCTTTCGGATGCGTTCCTGCTCACATTCCGTGTCCAGCTTTGCAAGCTTTTGCTCGTAAAACTGCTGGATGGAGAACTGAATGGGCAGGAGCGTGTACAGAAGGCTCCCATTTTGCTTTCGGCCGTCCTGCGTGATGATCGTCGTGCGCTCCGTTTGAATGAGTCCGCGCTCGACCAGTTCGGTCACATATTTGCGTACCGTGTTCGGGCTCATATTGACGGCTTTGCCAATCGTTTTGTAGCTTGCATGGCACTGATATGTCGTCCGATCCTCAATGTACATCAGATAGCTGTAGACAGCCAACGCGCCCGGTGAGAGTCCGAGGGCGAAAACCTCATTCGGCAGAGGAAAGTAGTTTTTAATCGGATCGCGCGACGTGTAATACTTATTCTTCATGCGTGCCTCCCGTCTGCCGTTCTACCCATAGACGGAACTGCTCCTTCGGTACGACAAGCCGGCTGCCGATCCGCAGCGACGGAAAGCCGTCCTCATGCAGAAGTTCGTAGGCGCTCGACGGCGATACGCCCAGCGTGCGGGAGACAAGCTGCGCGTTGAGAAACAGCGGCAGCTCGTCAAAATTTTTGATGCTTGATGTGTTCAAAGTCTTTTTTTACCTCCAACTGATTTTAGAAATTTCAGAGAAAAAACTTGCGTTTCGGAGGTCCCTCTGTTAGACTGAACACAGTTGCAGTCCGTGTTTTCCGAAACGCGGCGCGCCGTCCGACTGTTGCAGCAGCCGGACGGTTTTTTTCTTTTCCTGTTACCATCCTCCATACCCGTTCCTGCCCTGCGGCCTTTTGTTGACGCACACGGCGTTGGCTTCGCCTTGGTACGCTGGCTGCTTTTGCAGCGTCGCGGCATACTTCTCCGGCGAGTATCGTCTTTGGAGATGGGTGTGAAATTTTCAAGGTACAGGGCAACTTACCGTTGACAAGCTGTCTATGCGGTGCTAGACTATGATAAAATGATTTAGACAGCTTTCTGGTTTTAAGGTAACATAGGTCTGTATATTTGTCAAGACTATCACATTTATAATTTACAATTAGTCCATATTTGAGGTGAGAGCTATGTGGTATGCAAAGATGTATTTCTCCGGTGAGAAGGAGTTCTTTGAAAATGATGCGTTCGGAATGCAGGGGCTGCCGTCCAAGCAGCTGGAACTTCCGTTTTTGGAAAGTCTGCTGACGTTTCTGGAACTGGACGAAAAAGAAATCACGCCGATGCTGGAACGCATCAGCGTGAATTGGGAACGCTTCGTTGAGAGCCGCGCCCGTGAAGCGTATACAGCCGCGATGGTGGAGCTCGGTGTGCTGGCCGAGAAGCACATTTATCTTCGCCTTTTATATACGCGCAGCTTCGGCTGTTTTTCCGTAAATGGCTACGATCAAGCGGAAATTCAGGCGATTGCTTTGGACTTAAAGGAGTTTGCAAAGCAGTTTTCAGAGACAAGGAAGCAGGTCGAGAAGTTTTTTGAATGCGTGCTGGACGTGGATTCTGCCGGCCGCGAACCGCAGAAACAGGCGGCGAAAAACTATCATCACGACCAGCCGAGAGATCCGGAGCTGTTCCGATTTGAGCCGATCCCGCTGAGCTTTGAGCCGGTCGAACCGGGCCGCTGCGCGCCTGTTTTGTATTCCTCTGCCGTGCGGGACATGATCGATTATTCGCTGCGAAGCTGCGTTGAGCGCGGCGTGACCGTGCGCCGCTGCAAGAACTGCGGCCGCTGGTTCCCGCAGACCGGCCGTGTGAGCGCAGAGTATTGCGAGCGCCCCGTGAAGTACGGTGAGCAGCGCTGCCGCGAGATCGGCGCGTTCCGGCAGTGGACGAAAAAGCAGACCGACGACCCCATCTTCAAGGCGTATCGCAAGGAGTATAAAAAGCGCTTCGCGTGGATCAAGGCCGGCCGCATCACCGACGAGCAGTTTTATGCGTGGAGCGAGAAAGCCCGAGAAGAAAAGAAAAAATGCGACCGCGAGATCATCTCGCTGGAGGAATTCCAGCAGTGGCTGCGAGACTCGAAAACGTAAGAATACGCTGCCGGTAAATGCACCGGCAGCGTATTCTTTGTCTATAGCGGAGCAGGATCTGTGCTCCTAACACAATTGTTTACTTTCGAACGTTTTATTCAGTAACAGCTTTTTTCAAGACTTCGAAAGCGATTTTTATTTTTGCTGCCATCAGCTTTCTGCGTTCAATCAGGAAATCATCGTAAGACATATTCTCCCAACCGTGAGGCAAAGCGTTCTCTTCTTCCATAACACGAATCTGCTCATCAGACATTCCAGCGCAGATGATCGGATAATACACGGATGGCGCGTCGTCCAAAATATCCATATTGTCTTTCCAGTCGATGAGTGCATAGTTTGCCATTTGATTGATCTTAGCATCCGTGCAATTCAAAGACTTCAAATATGCTTTAGGGAATAGATGATGCTTCTCAAGAGATTTCCGATTACCATCCGTACCCGGTTCGAAGAGCTTGGATACAAAAAGGTTGCTTTTAGAGAAGAGAATCTTTGCGTTCATGATGTTCAGAGAAGCGACGTAAGCATTCCATGCATTGTTTCCCCGGCCAGAAACAGCCAAGCCTTCCGATCCAACAAGAGTAATGTCAAAGAAGTCATTCGTCAAGCGCTCATTGATTCTGGACAGAATAAACTCTTTGTATTCTGACAGTGTTTTGAGTCCCTTGATCGTGTTTAAGTGCTTTTCAACAGTAGACTCAAAGGAACCCGTATACAGCGAAACAAGCGATGCATAGAAAAACCATAGTGAGGTAAGATGCATATCTTCATTGTACGAAGCATGAAAACGATGCTTTGCAATTAGGTACAGCGCATAGGTATAGAATATCGCATTCCCAGATAGAATCATCTCACCAGACAGATATCCTGCATTCATGATGGCTTTGATGAACTCATGCCAGCTATGTACATCAAGAACATCTGGTAGTCTTTCCTTGAGGATATCGAACCGCGTTGTACGCAGGTTTTCGTCAACTGCGCCCTTTCTGTCAAAGTCTGCACCACGGAGCAGTTTATAACCGTATTTCAACCGTGCTCTGTCGAATGCATATGCCATTACAACTCGGATCACATCCTGTGCCGATACTGTGGTCAACGGGTTATAAGAGGTTGTTTTACCCTTGCACGGAGTGGTAGATTCTTTGCTGAACCGTTCGATCTCGCGCCGTCCTTCGTCCCAATACAGAGACAGCAGCGTAAGAATAAAGTCGTTCTGTTTTAAAGAAACACCGCCAGAGTTTACTCGCACAAATATCTCAGAAACATCCTCTTCTTCGGCGTTCGCTTTGATGTCGAATATCGGAAGCGTATGGCTCTTCAGGTTGAATACGGAGTTGATGCGCTCGGCGATTAAGCCCTGCTCCTCATCCGTGAGGGCATTCCCTTTTGCCGCGCGATGATCTCCGAGTTTGCGAATGAAGTCACCGATGAATTTAAAAGAATTCGTGGTAGTAAACAAATTGCTGATATTGTAAATCCACTCCGGATCATTCTTTGTGGCTTGACAACCAACTTCAAATTTATCTTGCAGGGGGCAATAAGAAATGATAATACTCTTTTCGTCAAACTTGGAATTTATGACTTTCTTGCCCTTCATAACAGCATAAAGCGAGGTCAGGCGCTGCTGTCCATCAATAATGACTTCTTTGGGTGAGGCGTAGCTATGGGCTTCGACACCGATGTGGATGCTCTTGTCAAGCGTCGGACACTCCCACAGCATAAGATACCCGATTGGATATCCACGCATCATGGAGTCAAAAAGGTCGCGTACCTTTGCGTCTTTCCATATGAATGGACGCTGCAATTCTGGAAGTCCAAGTTCTCCTGTGTCGATTTTCTCTATAAGCTGATTGACCGTCAGCGTTGTATTACTAAAAATCTCTTGCATAAATGCTCTCCATTCATTCCTGAAGAATGCAGTTGAAAGGCGGTTTCGAAGCATGGGTCCCGCACATCGTTTCAGATATGTGCAGCTTCATTCTTTTCTCAATGCCCGGTACAATTCCTGTGCCATCGCTTCCTGAACCTTCTGGTAGAAGTCTGGATCGTTGAACAGCTTTACAAAGGAATCATTGTTATCCATGTAACATTGCGTCACAATTTTGCTAAACTTATCCGGGAACAGGGACTGCACAAACATTTCCGTACTGTTGTCTCTGGCGTATTTGCGGAATTTCACGACTTCGGGATCTTTCATGAACATCTGATAGATGCCCTCAATGATGACGCGGTCCGCATCGGTGAAATGTCCTTTGAAACGCTCGTTTACCTTGTCGATGATACTTTGAAGCGTATCTTTCTTTTTATTCGGAACATTCGGAGCGGTACTGCCGCTGGGCACAAAGGCGGGCGGTTTTTCATCCAGCACGATTGCGCCGCGGAAGGTTTCCGTAAGTGAGGCATATTCCAGTTTGATCTTGTCCTCAATACTGCCGATGTCCTCGCCGTCTGGTCGCGGAAGGAGCTGGATAAGATCACAGGTGTACTGATACTCGTTGAACAGATCACGGTCATGCAAACGCACCAGCTGCGTGACGAAAGAATATGCCTTATTGAACTTTCGTACATAATCACGAACTGCATATTGCTCTTCGCTGCTTAAATCCAGATATCTGGCGATGACAGGCTGGAACATCCCAGCCAATCTGCCAAGCGCTGCTGCACTCTGGTTCCTGTCCGTCTGCGCCGCCATGAACTGATTGAAGGATTCCACATCTTCAAATCCGTAAAGCATAAAGTCGTGGATCTTGCTGCGGAGATCATAAACCATGTTCAGATCCGTGCTTCCTTCCAGCGTTGCCGTCCCGTAAAACGGCAGGAAGGCCGCCTTGATATCTTCCTCTGTATTTTCAAAGTCCAAGACGAACGTGCTGTTTTTGCCCGGATAGGTACGGTTCAGGCGGGACAGCGTCTGCACTGCCGTTACGTCCTGCAGCTTCTTGTCCACATACATGGTGTGGAGCAGCGGTTCGTCAAAGCCGGTCTGATACTTGTTCGCAACGACCAAAATGTTATATTGGCTGCTGTGGAATGCTTTGCGGAACTGTTTGTCGGTAGTAATGTATTTGCCGTTTCCGTCCAGATTCATAGTGGATTCGGTGAACGGCTTCTCCCTCTGGTAATCTGCCAGCGTCACCTCGCCGGAGAACGCGACCATCACATCGCAGCCGACGCATTGGTCGGCATGATCGGCGAGATATTTCTTGATCGCGAGATAATAGCGAACTGCGTTTGCGCGGCTGTCCGCCACGACCATGGCTTTGCCCTTGCAGCCGATCTGATAGCGGCAGTTTTGGAGGAAGTTGGTCATGATCATCTCTGTTTTCTGCGCAATGGTATAGCCATGCTGCTTGTAGTATTTGAACAGCGCACGAGATGCCTGCCCCTCGATTAGCTCCGGGTTGTCCTCGGATACGCGGATGAGTTTGAATGCTTCTTTGATCGTGGTATAGTTGGAAAGCACGTCCAGAATATATCCTTCTTCAATGGCCTGCTGCATGGAATACACATGGAATGCTTCTTTGACTGGTTCACCCTTCGGCGTCATGCCGACCACGGTTCCGAAAGATTCGATGGTCTTTTTCTTCGGCGTTGCGGTGAACGCGAAGAAAGACTGATTCTCATGCCGCCCCTGACCGATGACCGCATTGATATATTCGTCGGTCAGATCCACTTCGTCCTCTTCAACGCCTGCTTCCTCTGCATACTCCCTGACGGCAGCGCCAATATCGATCAGACTGCGGCGCAGCGCCTTTGCGCTTTCACCGTTCTGCCCCTGATGCGCTTCGTCAACGATGATGGCAAATCTTCGCCCGCTGAATTTCTCCATATCCTTTTTGGCAAAGAGAAATTTCTGAATGGTGCAGATAATGATACGTTTCTTATCATTGATGGCTTCCGCGAGACTGCGGGAGTTCTTTTTATCGTCGATTGCTTCGACCAGTCCGACCTGATGCTCAAAGCTGTTGATGGTGTCTTGTAATTGGCTGTCCAGCACTACGCGGTTCGTGACCACGATCACAGAGTCAAACAGGCCGTTGCCGTCAGCGTCGTGGACGGAGGCGAGGCGGTACGCAGTCCATGCAATC
>ERZ773195.2600-NODE-2600-length-11164-cov-5.667477_pt1 | contig 11164 bp, 7 predicted proteins | sample MGYA00580530_ERZ773195 | MGnify/ENA primary metagenome ERZ773195 (study PRJEB29015, sample SAMEA2737751) | human gut metagenome | biome: human gut; feature: human-associated habitat; material: faeces | place: China | collected 2012 ...
TTGTGCTCGATGACCCGCAGCAGGCGCTTGCCGGCATTGAGCAGGCGCTGGAAGACGGTAGCCGCGCGGGCTGCGCCCTCGCTGATATGGTGCTCGATGCGGATACGGGTGCCTTCCTTCAGGCAGACCGCGCCCTCGGCACCGATGGCCCACTGCTCACCATTATAAGGTGCGCTGGCGTTGAAGCCCTGCTCCGTGAGGGTCTGGGCAAAGATGTTCTCCACCTCATCCTCGCCGTGGATGATGAACACCCGCTTGGGCTTCGGCTCAAAGGAGTTGACCCACTTCAGCAGGCCCTCTCTGTCGGCGTGGCCCGAAAGACCGGTGAGCTGGCAGATCTCCGCCTGCACCTCGATGGATTCGCCGAAGAGCTTCACGTTGTCCGCACCCTCCAGCAGAGAGCGGCCCAGCGTGTTCACGGCCTGATAGCCCACAAAGAGGACGGTGCATTCCTTCCTCCAGAGGTTGTGCTTGAGGTGGTGGCGGATACGGCCCGCTTCGCACATGCCGCTGGCCGAGATGATGACCTTCGGCACGGGGTCAGTGTTGATGGCACGGGACTCATCGCTGGTGACGCTGACCTTCAGGCCCGGGAACTGGATGGGGTCGATGCCCTTTGCCAGCAGGGCGTTGGTCTCTTCATCAAAGCAGGAGGAGTCGGTGTCCTTGAAGATACGGGTAGCCTCGATGGCCAGCGGGCTGTCGATGTACACCGGGAAACAGCCGTGGCCGGTGACCAGATTCTTTTCCTTTATCTCGCGGATGAAGTAGAGCAGTTCCTGAGTGCGGCCCACTGCAAAGCTCGGGATGACCACATTGCCGCCGCGGTCGAAGGTGCGCTGCAGGATCTTCGCCAGCTCTGCCACATAGTCGGGCCGCGGGCCGTGGCTGCGGTCACCGTAGGTGGACTCCATAAAGACATAATCTGCGTCTTTCAGATACGTGGGGTCTTTGATGATAGGCTGGTCGAGGTTGCCGATGTCGCCGGAGAAGACCAGCTTTGTGGTCGCGCCGTTCTCCGTCACCCATATCTCGATGCTGGACGAGCCCAGCAGATGGCCCACATCCACAAAGCGGATGACGATGCCGGGCGCAAGCTCGATCTCTTTATTGTAATCATAGCCCCGGAACAGCGCGATGGCTGCCTCGGCGTCCTGAATGGTGTACATGGGTTCCACAGGCTCTGCACCGGAGCGCTGGCCTTTGCGGTTCTTCCACTCGGCTTCGAATTCCTGGATGTGCGCCGAGTCGCGCAGCATAATGCTGCACAGTTCTGCCGTGGGCCTGGTGGCATAGATCCTGCCCCGGAAGCCGTTGCGCACCAGAAGAGGCAGAAGGCCCGTGTGGTCGATATGGGCATGGGTGGCCAGCACGCCGTCGATCTCGCCCAGCGCAACGGGGATGGGCTGGTTCTCATAGACATCCTTACCCTGTTCCATACCACAGTCGATGAGGTAGCGCTGTCCCGCCGCTTCCAAAAGGGTACAGCTGCCGGTCACTTCGTGGTTGGCACCCAAAAACGTCAGTTTCATAGACACACCTCCAACGAGACTATCCAACTTTGGTATATTAAGTATATCACGTTTCGCGCTGTAATGCCGCCCAAATCGATAGCCGATTCTCGGGCAAAACGCCGAATCCATCAAAAAATTTTTATACAATCTTGACAAACCACCCCCGGATGATATACACTTAAACCGTATGACGTAACTTCTACTGAGATTCAAAATAGAGAGGTTGTATTTTTATGGTTCGTAACGATTTGCGCAATGTCGCTATCATCGCTCACGTTGACCACGGCAAGACCACGCTGGTGGACGCCCTGCTGCGCCAGAGCGGCGCTTTCCGCGACAATCAGGCTGTGGCAGAGCGTGTCATGGACAGCGGTGACATCGAGCGTGAGCGCGGCATCACCATTCTGGCCAAGAACTGCTCCTGCACCTACAAGGGCGTCAAGATCAATATCGTCGATACCCCGGGCCACGCCGACTTCGGCGGCGAGGTCGAGCGCGTGCTGAAGATGGTCAACGGCGTTCTGCTGCTGGTCGATGCAGCCGAGGGCTGCATGCCCCAGACCCGTTTTGTTCTGCAGAAGGCTCTGCAGCAGAACCTGTCTCTGGTCATCGCCGTCAACAAGATCGACCGTCCCGATGCCCGCATTGCCGAGGTCATCGACGAGATCCTCGAGCTGCTGATGGACCTGGGCGCTACCGACGAACAGCTGGACAGCCCGATGGTGTTCTGCTCCGGGCGCAACGGCACGGCCAGCTACGACTGGACCGACCCTGCCTCCGGCACGGACCTGAAGCCCCTGTTTGACACTATCCTGAAATATGTGCAGCCGCCGGAGGGCGAGCCCGACGAGCCGCTGCAGATGCTGGTCTCCAGCGTTGACTACAACGACTTCGTGGGCCGCATGGGCGTTGGCCGCGTGCAGAACGGCGTCATCAAGGTCGGCAGCCCGATCCAGGTCTGCGACTGGCATAACCCCGACGTACACATGAGCGGCCGCATCACCAAGCTGTTCGACTTCAAGGCCAATGGCCGTGAGCCGATCGAGAGCGCCCAGGCCGGCGACATCGTCGCATTTGCGGGTCTGCCCGATATTTCCATCGGCAACACGATCTGCGACCCCAGCAAGGTGCAGCCCCTGCCCTTTGTCAAGATCAACGATCCCACGGTGGAAATGACCTTCTCGGTCAACGATTCCCCGTTTGCCGGCAAGGAGGGCAAGTACGTCACCTCCCGCCAGATCCGTGACCGCCTGATGCGCGAGCTGCTGAAGGACGTCGCCCTGAAGGTCGAGGATTCCGCCACGAACGATTCCTTCCGCGTCATGGGCCGCGGCGAAATGCACCTGTCCATCCTGATCGAGACGATGCGCCGCGAGGGCTATGAGCTGCAGGTCAGCCCCCCGCACGTTCTGACCCACGAGGAGAACGGCAAGGTCATGGAGCCTATGGAGCGCGTCGTCATCGACGTGCCCGAGATCTACCAGGGCAACGTCATGACCGCTCTGGGCGCCCGCAAGGCCATCCTGATGAACATGCAGATGATGAACAGCCGCTCCCGCATCGAGTTCCGTATGCCCAGCCGCGGCCTGTTCGGCTATCGCAGCCAGTTCCTGACCGACACCCACGGCGAGGGCATCATGAACACGATCTTCGACGGCTACGAGGAATGGTGCGGCGACATCCAGACCCGCTCCACCGGCTCCCTCATCAGCTTTGATACCGGCGACGCCGTCACCTACGGCCTGTTCAACGCCCAGCAGCGCGGCACCCTGATCGTCAACGCAGGCGAGAAGGTCTACGCCGGTGAGGTCGTCGGCTACACCCCGACGGGCGAGGACATCACGGTCAACGTCTGCAAGACGAAGCACCTGACCAACACCCGCGCCTCCGGCAGCGACGACGCCCTGCGTCTGGTGCCTGTCTCCAAGTTCAGCCTCGAGGGCTGCCTTGAGTTCCTGGCACCCGACGAGCTGCTGGAAGTCACCCCCGAGAACCTGCGCATCCGCAAGCGCATCCTGGACCACGACCTGCGCATGAAGGCCGCCAGCAAGAAGAATAAGTAATTTATTCGCATAAAAACGAGCCGTCCCGACGATTGGGGCGGCTCGTTTTGATTTTGTCGAGTTGCAGGGGCCGGGCATGCCCGGCCTCTACGTGCGGAGGTCTGTGGGACGGTGCGTGCCCGCACGCATGGCCCCCGGAGCGGTCAAGACCGCTCCCTACAAATTGCCCATAACCGGCGGTCCGCATTTTACCGCTTCACTCCGTCCACATCTCCACCGCGGTATACTCCCGGCTTCCCGCCAGATACGCGCCCAAATCGATCAGCGCATACCGGCTGGCGGCCACGCCGCTGCGGTCAATGTACCCGTCCGTCACCAAAATGCGGCCATCGTCGGTCAGGGCTATCGGGAAATTCCTGTTCCCGGTGGCATCGGACCCGGCCTCCTCATAGGGGACCTCGTACCGCGCGCCGTTGTCGATGCTGTAGAGCGTCAGGGTGTCCTTCCCCCGCCACAGCACCACCAGCTTGAGCTGCCCGTCAAGGGAAAACGGCCAGAAGCCGCTGTACTCCCCGCTCTTGGCGTCGGCGCTGCATTCCTCCTGCCAGGTGCCCGCGGTGCGGTCATAGCTGACCAGCGTGTTCTTCCGGCTGAGTGCGGACGCACCGTCCGTGCAGGAGACCCCAAAATACAGCTTGTCGCCGCAGTAGCCCAGATACGATTTGCTTTCGTTGTGGTCCTCGGGGTAGTACGGCTCGTCGAACACCTTTTCAATCGTGTTCGTCGCCGGATCGTAGAGGTCGTACTCCCGCAGCGAGTTTTGCAGCACGGCATCCAGCATTTCCTCGTTGCCCTCGCCCTCCGGCAGCGGCGTGTCGGACACAATGCGGGTCAGCAGCACCCGGCTGCCGACTGCACCCGGAACGCCATCCAACTGCACAAACGGCAGCGACGCGGTGGTCAGCTCGCCGGTCTGCCAGTCCAGCCGCTTGCAGGTCGTGCCCCAAATGTCATACGCCGCGTACTCGTCGTAGAAATTGGGGTAAAATTTTTCCGGGATGGTCTGCTCCTCGACGCTGCCGTCGGGGCGGATGGCCGTGTGGGCAAACACGGTGCTGCCCTCGGAGTCCCAGAAGTATTCCACCGTGTCCCCGTGCTGCATGATGGCTACCGGGATCTGCCGCGACAGGTCGATGTCACAGAGCTTTGTCTGCACGCCCGCCGCGTAGTCGAGCTTCAGGATCGGCTCGGTCTCAAGCCCCGAGAACGGTATCTCAACCGAGGCGGTGCCTGTGTCCATCACCTCCGGGATGGCCATTTGCAGCGTCCCCACCGGGAACGCCGCCGCGGCCTCGCCGGTGGCTGCGGTCTCGGCGGGCGGGGCAGCTTCGGCGGGGGACGATACCTCGGGTGCGGCGGTGCAGGCGGTCAGGGCCAGCGCGGCGGTTAGCAGAAGGACGAGTTTTCTCATGGTTTTTCTCCTTTCCGGTTCCGTTTTAGCCAGCATACCACCCGGTTGTGTCCGAGTTGTGACACGGGCGGGGTCTTTTGAAATTTTTTTGCGGCGAAGTTTGGACTGCCTGCAGGGGCCGGGCATGCCAGGCCCGCGGGCTTCCCGCAAGCGCCCGTTTACCGGACACAGCCGTCAGCGTGTGCGCCGTATAAATACACTTGACTTTACATTAAATTCATAGTATAGTAAATAAGTCGCCCGCATTGCGGCGGGGATTTTGGATGTAAAAGTTATGGGGGTCAGTATGGCGGCATTTACTACGTTTATTGAGCAGTTCAGCGATGTTCTGTGGAACTCGCTGCTGCTGTTTTTGCTGGTCGGCACGGGCGTGTACTTTACCGTGCGGCTGCGCGGCGTGCAGGTGCGCCGCTTTGGCGAGGGCTTCCGCCGTGTGTTCGGCGGCTTTACGCTGCGCGGCAAAAAGGCGGACGCCGAGGGCATGAGCAGCTTTCAGGCGCTGACGACGGCCATTGCGGCGCAGGTCGGCACCGGCAACATCACGGGCTGTGCCACGGCGCTGGTCAGCGGCGGCCCGGGCGCACTGTTCTGGACCTGGGTGTCGGCGTTTTTCGGCATGGCGACCATTTACGCCGAGGCCGTGCTGGCGCAGCACTACAAGACCACGGTGAACGGCCATGTCACGGGCGGCCCGGCGTACTATATCCGCGCCGCGTTCAAGGGCAAGGTCGGCAAGGTGCTGGCCACGGTGTTCTCGGTGCTCATCATTCTGGCGCTGGGCTTCATGGGCAACATGGTGCAGTCCAACTCCATCGGTGATGCGTTCCACAACGCCTTTGGCCTGAACCGGCTGGCGGTGGGCGTCGTGGTGGCGGCCATTGCGGCGTTCATCTTCCTGGGCGGCGTGCAGAGAATTGCCGCTGTAACGGAAAAAGTCGTGCCGATCATGGCGGCATTTTACATTCTGGGCTGCCTTGTCATTCTGGTCATCAACGCCAAGGCGCTGCCCGGCGCGCTGGCGCAGGTGTTTGTGCTGGCGTTTGAGCCGCAGGCCATGGCGGGCGGCATTGCAGGCGTGACCGTGCAGCAGTCCATGCGTTTCGGCGTGGCCCGCGGCCTGTTCTCCAACGAGGCGGGCCTTGGCTCGACGCCCCACGCCCACGCGCTGGCCAAGGTCGAGCGCCCGCAGGACCAGGGCGCTGTGGCGATCCTGGGCGTGTTCGTTGACACGTTCGTTGTGCTGACGCTGACCGGCCTGGTGCTGATCACGTCCGGCCTGATCCCGCAGGGCATGACCGGCACGGCGCTGACCCAGGCCGCCTTCAGCCAGGCGTTCGGCGGCTTTGGGCCGATCTTCATCGCGGTGTGCATGTTCTTTTTCGCGTTTTCGACGATCATCGGCTGGTATTTCTTCGGCCAGTCGAACTTCAAGGCGCTGTTCGGCGAGAAGCTGCTGCCGGTGTACAGCATTATTGTAGTTGCGTTCATTCTGGTCGGCTCTACCCTGAAGGTCGATCTGGTCTGGGCGCTGGCCGACCTGTTCAACGGCCTGATGGCCGTGCCGAACCTGCTGGCCCTGCTGGCGCTGGCCGGCGTGGTTGTGGCGATTGACCGGAAGTAATTTTTACGAGACGGGGATTTGTTCCTTTTCTTAGAAGAAAAGGAACTAAAAAAATAACCTGCCTACGAGAGGTCGCAGGCAGGTTATTTTTGTGTTTGAGGGGGCTGGGCGGTTATGCAAAGACCCTGTGGCTTGCCGCCCTACGATACAAAGGATACGGGGTGGTAATGGCAGGGTTGCGTGAATGAGTTGCGGGCGAAGGCCCGCCCCACGGAATGTGGTAAAGTGGGATGTAGGGCGGCCTGCCCCCAGGCCGCCGCGGACGTTTGCGTTAATGAGAAGCCCTGCGGATTGTGTTGTAGGGGGCGGCGTCCCCGACGCCCCGCGGAGGGGTCAAGACCCCTCCCTACGATGCAAACCGGTAAAGGGGATACAACGGCAAGGCTGCGGGCCGGGCATGCCCGGCCCCTACGGACTGCTGTGAACGGGTCAAATTACAACATTTTTCACAAAAAGGAGCTGTTATTATGATTGCACAGCACTATAAAGATATGCTGGGCTCCAAGTCGGTTATCCGTCAGATTTCTGAATGGAGCACCGCCCGCGGCGCGGAGATCGGCTATGAGAACGTGTTCGATTACTCGCTGGGCAACCCGTCTGTCCCCTGCCCGCCGCAGTTCACCGCGGCTTGCGCGGACCTGCTGGCCCACACCGACCCCGTCAGGCTGCACGGTTATACGCCGACGCTGACGCTACCGTCCGCCCGCAAGGCCGTGGCCGAAAGCCTGAACCGCCGGTTCGGCATGGACTACACCGCCGACCATATCTTTATGACGACGGGCGCGGCGGGTGCGCTGGCCCATGCTGTGCGCTGCGTCGGCGTGCCCGGGCAGAACATCGTAACGTTTGCGCCGTTCTTCCCCGAGTACAAGCCGTACATCGAGGGCGCGGGGCTTACCCTGCGCGTGACGCCGCCGCGGTGCGCGGACTTTCAGATCGACTTTGAGGCGTTCGCGCAGCTCGTGGACGAGAACACCGCCGCCGTGCTCATCAACAGCCCCAACAACCCCAGCGGCACCGCCTACAGCGAGGAGACCCTGCAGCAGCTGGCCGACTTTTTGACCCAGGCGTCCGCCCAGTACGGCCACCACATCTTCCTGATTTCCGACGAGCCGTACCGCGAGATTTCGTTCGGCGGCAGGGTCACGCCCTACCCCGCCAAATTCTACGATGATACGCTCACCTGCTACTCCTTCTCCAAGAGTCTGAGCGTGCCGGGCGAGCGTATCGGCTATGTGGCCGCCAACCCGCGGTGCGAGGACGCCGCGTACATCGTGCCGATGTGCGGCCAGATCTCCCGCGGGACCGGCCACAACTGCCCGTCGTCCCTCATCCAGATGGCCGTCGAGCGCTGCCTTGACGTGACCAGCGACCTGTCCGTCTACGAGACGAACATGAACCTGATCTACGACGAGCTGATCGCGCTGGGCTTCACCGTCGTCAAGCCGGACGGCACGTTCTACATCTTCCCGAAGGCGCTGGAGGACGACGCAAAGGCGTTCTGCCAAAAGGCGCTGAAATATGACCTGGCGCTGGTCCCCGGTGACAGCTTCGGCTGCCCCGGCTACTTCCGCATGGCGTACTGCATCGAGACCGAAAAAGTCCGCCGCAGCTTTGCCGCGCTGGAGAAATTCGTGGCCGAGGAGTACGGCGTCACCAAACACTAAGGAGATTTTATGTCGATTCTACGCCGCATTTTTCCGTTTCTGCTGACAGCTGCGCTGCTGTGTGCCTGCGTGCAGATGCCCAACACCCCACAGGACGTGCTGCCCGCCACGACGCCGCAGCCCACGACGGCCCCCACCGCCACGCCGGATGCAAGCCCCACGCCGACGCCTGAGCCGACAGTGGCCCCCGCGATGGCGACGGCCACGAGCAACGCCACCAAGGACGCGCCGCAGATCAAGGACCCGACGACCTGGGACGACAACGCCGCCAAGACGCTGGCCGGGCTGAAAACGCAGTTTGCCGCCTACGGCCTGACGCTGGACGCGAAGGAGGGCTTCCCCTACCTGCTGGCGGTCAACAACGCAGGCGGCGTGGTCACGGTCTACGCCGTGGATTCTGCCACAAAAAAGTACGCTGTGCCGTTCATGGCGATGGTGTGCAGCGGCGGCATGGACACCCCCACCGGGTATTTTTCGACCCCGGTGGACTACAGCTGGCGGCTGCTGATGGGCCCGAGCTACGGCCAGTACGCGACCCGCATCTATGACAGCTACCTGTTCCACAGCGTGCCCTACTACAGCCAGCACAAGGACGATGTGGAGTACGACGAGTTCAACCTGCTGGGCACCCGCGCCAGTCTGGGCTGCATCCGGCTGGCCGTGGTGGACGTGAAGTGGATCTACGACAACTGCCCGCTGGGCACGCCGGTCATCATCTACAACGACGCCGACGACCCCGGCCCGATGGGAAAGCCCGGCACGATCTACACCGACCCCGCCGACACCGAGAAGCGCGGCTGGGACCCCACCGACCCCGACCCGGCCAACCCGTGGGACGATGCCTTTGAGAGCGGCACCGCCATCCGCAGCCAGGCCGCCTGGGACCAGTGGGAGACCGAGCGCAAAAATTGGATGAGCAGCCTGACGCCCACCGATTTGCAGGGGTGGAGCACCGATTCCAAGATCGCGGGGACGAGAGGGTAATTTTTGCGCCGTAGGGGCCGGGCATGCCCGGCCCGGAGGTTTTCCGTTAGCAGACGCCACATCAGCGCCCTGTCTACCCGACGGAGGGGTCAAGACCCCTCCCTACAAAGCACCCGCGAACGTCAGCCCGTAGGGAGCGGTCTTGACCGCTCCGCGGCACGTTTCGGAAAATGCCTGTCAATCAAAAAGCACCTGCCTTTTTATCGAAGGCAGGTGCTTTTCTATTGCAATATCAGCTGAACATCACCACGTCCTGCGCGGGCTTTTCGCCCGGCTCGACGGAGATGGCGGTCAGGACAGGGCCGGTGGAATCGGGGGTCTGGCCCTTGTAGATGGGGTGGTACTTGACGTTGACCTTGGCCGTAATGTTGATCCAGCTGCGCTGCTCCAGCGACTTGTAATCGTCGTACTTGCAGGGCATGCCCACAAACTGGATGTCCTGCACGCAGCAGGTCATGGCAAAGCGTCCGGGCACAAACGCGCCCTTGCCGGCCTGGGGGGTCTGGCAGACCTGAGCCAGATATTTGACCGTCTTGCCGTCATATTTCTTCGGGTCGTCCATGCAGTCCATGTACCATATACCGAAGAACTCCTCGGGGATCTCAATGACCGGCGCGTCCACGTCGAAGGGCAGCGGGTCGGGGATGTCGTCATAGGCGACGCTGCCGTCCTTGAACTCGTAGGCAATGTCGCAGCGGCGGCTGGCCTGGCGCACCAGCTTGTGGATGAGCTGGCGGCTCTCGTCGTCGTTGACAGCCTCGGCGCGGTTGACGACCAGCAGCTCACTGCCGCGCACGCGGCCAAGGCCGATGCGCTCTGCACCGTCCCAGATCCACAGGGCCTCGCCGCCCGCGGCCAGCGCGCGCTCCTCCGCCGGGCTGCAGCTCTCCGCTGCGGGCACGGCCCGGAAGCGCGCATTGTATTCCCGCGCCCAGTCCGCTGCCGTTTCCTCCGTGACGGGAACAAGGCGCACCGCCTCCGGTGCGGGCAGCAGCGACTCCCGCGACGCGCTGCGCCCGAGAATGCGGATGGCGGCCGGATAGCCGGAAAAATCCGCTTCGCCCGCGGCGAACAGCCGCTCCGCACCTGCGGCGCGGCAGAAGCCTGCGCATTCGGCAAGCAGACCCTCCAGGGTGCCGAACACGCCGCGTACCAGTATATAGCCCTCGCCGCGGAACGGGACCTCACGCAGGATCAGCGTGGCGATGCCGTCCGGGCAGGAAAAGACCGGGATATCCTTCATTACTTTTTCTCCGTTTCGGCGCGGCGAGAGGGGAGACGGAGCGGTTCAGTCCTCCGTGCGCCGCCGCGCGACCTTTGTTCCGCCGCCCATGGCGCTCAGCTCGCGCATGCACGACGCACATATGCGCCGGTTGTGATATTCGACCAGCGCTTCACTGCGGCTGCAGAACACGCAGCGGGGCGTGTGCTTCTGCAGCACGATCCGGTCGCCGTCCACGGCGATCTCCACCATGTCGCGGTCCGCCAGGTCCAGCATGCGCCGCATTTCCACCGGGATCACAACGCGGCCCAGTTCGTCCAGTCTTCGGATGATACCCATTGCTCTCATTGCGCAGTCCCCCCATTTCTGTTTTTGAGCAGAATCCGGTCAGATTACATCTTCATTATAGCATTTTGTCTAACTCTGTCAAGCTCTTTATGCAAAATTCGGAAAAGCTTTCCATATAGTGCTACAGAAGATGTCCGGGAGGGGTACACGATGGTCATGGGATGGATCTGGACGGGAATGGTGCTGCTTGCGCTCGGCGCGGCGGTGCTCACGGGGCAGACCGGCGCGCTGACGGCCGCCGCACTGGAGGGAGCGGCCTCTGCGATCCGGTTGGCGCTCGGCCTTGCCGGGGCGCTGTGCCTTTGGAGCGGGGCGGCAAAGGCGCTTGAGCGCG
>ERZ773195.2603-NODE-2603-length-11153-cov-8.362768_pt1 | contig 11153 bp, 10 predicted proteins | sample MGYA00580530_ERZ773195 | MGnify/ENA primary metagenome ERZ773195 (study PRJEB29015, sample SAMEA2737751) | human gut metagenome | biome: human gut; feature: human-associated habitat; material: faeces | place: China | collected 2012 ...
CACCTCGGCGGGAGCCGTTACTTCTACCTTGCCGCCAAAGCCGCACACCCAGCCGTAGAACTGGGGGCTGACGCATACCGGCACATCAAAGTGGAAGTGGGTGCCGTCCTCTTCCGGAACAAAGACCGGTGCTTTGCCAAAACGGTCGCGCATGGCGCTTTCCAGGTCGGCGGTGCAGCGCAGGGTGACCCGGTACTCCGGCCCGCCGAACATGTTGAAGTGCTTGCGCAGATAGGCGGGCAGGTCGAACTGGCGGAACTCGGCCTTGCCCCGGCGGGCATCGCCCAGCACCGTCACGGAAGACATGCGGTCCACGCGGTAGTTGCGGATGCCCGCAGGCTCTTTCTCGTCCTGATAAGCGATAAGGTAGTAGCAGCCGTTTTCCCATGCCAGCTGCCACGGGCTGACGGTGCGGGTGCCGTCGTCCTTGTAGCGGAACCGCACCATTCTGCCCGCATTGATGGCGCTGTGCAGCGCATCGATGCTGTAAAGCAGGGTGTGGCTGTCGCTTTTGGGGCGGCCATCCACGTACACCTGACGCTGCAGCTGGGTGCCTTCGTAGTCGGAGCAGAGGGCTTCCAGTTTATGGATGAGTTTACTGCTGGTGCGTGCCGACACAACCTTGCTGGCCTGTACGGCATCCACCAGCAGCTTCAGCTCAGAAAGCTCAAAGGTGCGGCTGGCCAGCCAGTAGCCGCCGCCGCGCCCGCGCCGCAGCTGGATGTCATACCCCAGACTGCGCAGGGTGTCGATATCGCTGTAGATGCTTTTGCGCTCGGCAAGAATGTCCTGCTGTTCCAGCAGCTCTACCAGCTGCGGTACATTGAGCAGGTGTTCTTCGTCGGTCTTTTGTTCCAGAATGCGCAAAAGGGTCAAAAGCTTGGATTTCTGGCCTTCCTGCTTGGGCATGGGAGCACCTCCGGTTTATTCGGGCAGTTTTTTGTCGAACGCCGCGCGGCGCTGGGTGGAAAGACGGAACATCTCTTCCAGCTTGTTCCGGTCGTCGGCCACAAGAGCAGAGCGCATTTCCTGCAGAGCAGCATCGAACTGGTCGATCTCGCTGATCAAGTTCTGTTTGTTCCACAAAAACAGCTCTGCCCACATTTTATCGTTGATGCGTGCAATGCGGGTCAGGTCACGGAAGGAGTCGCCGGTGTACTCGCACAGCGAGGAGTTATCGTTGGCGCACATCAGGCTCACGGCGATGGCGTGGCACAGCTGGCTCACATAGCCGATCATCTTGTCGTGTTCCTGCACCGTCAGGGTGCAGATGTGGTGGAAGCCCAGCACTTCGGCCAGGTCCTTTGCCCACTGAATGGCCTCTGGCGTGTTCTTTTCCGTGGGGGTGATGATGAAGTTGGCCGGGGCAAAGTTCACCTCGGCGGCGTGCTCCACGCTGGAAGTCTCACGGCCTGCCATCGGGTGGCTGGCAATGAACTCCACGCCCGCCGGGCACATGGCCTGCACCGGCTCCACAAGGCCGGTCTTTACGCCGGAAACATCGGTAAAGATGCAGCCGGGCTTGAGCAGATGGCCGTAGGTGCGGAACCACTCGATGAGGGCCGTGGGGTACAGACCAAAGATGATGTGGTCGGCGCTGCTCACAAGGTCCTCAAAATCGTGGGTCTTGCCGCTGGCGATATAGCCGTGCTCTAGCGCGTACTGCAAATGCCCTTCGCTGCGGTTGATGCCGTCCACATGGAAACCGGCTTTCGTCAGTTCCAGCGCGTATTTGCCGCCCAGCAGGCCAAGGCCCACCACGAGATAACGTTTTGTTTTATCAAGCATATTCCACCTCCGCGCCCAAGGGCTTGATGGCTTCAAAGAAATTCGGCCAGCTTTTTGTGATGGCTTCGGCATCGTCCACGGTCAGGGGGATGCCCGTACTCAGGGCCAGCACCGCAAGGCTCATGACCACACGGTGGTCATTGTGCCCATGCAGAACACCTGCCGGAGCGTGCAGCCTGTTCGCGCAGCCGTGCACCGTAATGGTGCCGCCCTCGCTTTCCAGCACGCCGCCGCAGGCACGCAGCTCGGCCTCCATGGCAGCGATGCGGTCACTCTCCTTCAGGCGTAAACGCTCTGCGTTGCGGATGACTGTAGTGCCTTCGCACAGCAGGCCCAGCACCATGAGCACAGGGCCAAGGTCCGGGCAGTCCGCAAGGTCGATGTCCACACCGTGCAGCGGTGACTTTGTAAAGGGGATGCCTGCTTCTGTTTGGGTGAACTTTGCGCCGCAGCGGCGCAGGATATCCAGAATGGCGGCATCGCCCTGCAGCGTTTCCGGGGCAAGGCCGGTGATGGTCACGCCGCCGCACGCGGCCCCCAGCACCGCCGGGAACGCGGCCTGACTGTAATCGCCCTCCACGGTGTAATCGCAGGGGTGATAGTGCTGCCCGCCCGGGATGGCAAGAGTGTTTTCGTCCAGCCAATGGCTCTGCACACCGAAGGCTGCCTGCACAGAGCGGGTCATATCGATGTAGCTGCGGCTCTCCACCGGCGGGATGAGGTGCAGCGTGCTGTTGCCGGAAAGCAACGGCAGAGCAAACAGCAGCCCGCTGATGAACTGGCTGGATACATTGCCTGCAAGGCGGTATTCGCCGGGGGTCAGTGCCCCTTCCACGGTCAGCCCGGCAGCGCTCTGCTCAAACCGCAGGCCCTGCTCCCGGTACAGAGCTTCATACACCGACTGAGGCCGCTCCATCAGCCGCCCGCGGCCGGTGAAGGAAACTGCCTGTCCGGTCAGGCTGGCGATGGGGATGAGAAAGCGCAGGGTGCTGCCGCTCTCGCAGCAGTCCACCGGCGCAGCAAGAGGCACAAAATGCCCCAGCCCTTCCACCACAGCATCGTCTGCGCCGGTGCGCACACGGGCGCACAGCTGTGCCGCTGCGCCCAGCGTGGCAGAGATGTCCTTGCTGAATTCGAGGTTCGTGATATGGCTGCGGCCCTCGGCCAGTGCCGCGCAGAGCACAGCACGGTGGGCCATGCTCTTGCTGGGCGGGGCAGTGATGGTGCCGCCCACGGGACGCGCGTTCTGAATCGTTACCAGCATAGGCCGTTACATATCCCGGCCAATGGCCCATGCCACCTGACGGCACTTTGCCATGGCCTGTGCGAAGGAATCCGGGGTCAGGCACTGTGCGCCGTCGCTCCATGCGTGCTGAGGGTCGTAGTGGACCTCCACTTCCAGACCGTCGGCACCGGCGGCCACGGCAGCGATCATCATAGGCTCGACCAGATTGGCCTTGCCGGTGGCGTGGCTGGGGTCCACGATGATGGGCAGGTGGGTCTTTTCGTGGATGATGGGCACTGCAGAGAGATCGAGGGTGTTGCGGGTGTACGTTTCAAACGTCCGGATTCCCCGTTCGCAGAGGATGACGTTGTGGTTGCCTTCGGCCATGATGTATTCAGCCGACATGAGCCATTCTTCGATGGTCGCGCTCAGGCCCCGCTTGAGCAGGACCGGCTTGCGCGTCTTACCGACGGCTTTGAGGAGGTCGAAGTTCTGCATGTTCCGGGCCCCGATCTGGATGATGTCGACGCCATCTTCGAGGAAGACCGGCAGTTTGTCGGCCGACATGATTTCCGTAATGACCGGCAGTTTCGCCTTGCGGCCGGCGTCGCGGAGCATGTCGAGGCCCTTGTTGCCTAAACCCTGGAAGGAGTACGGCGAAGTACGCGGCTTGAAAGCACCGCCGCGAAGGATGTTGGCACCGGCCTTGGCGACGTCGTAGGCGACGCCTTCGATCTGGTCCGGCGTTTCAATGGAGCAGGGACCGGCGATGACGGCAAGTTTCTTGCCGCCAATGGTCACGCCGCTGTTACCGACGGGAATGACCGAATCCTGGGGATGGAACGCCCGGCTGGCCCGTTTGTACGGGACTTCGACGCGCATGACCTTGTCGACACATTCATAGCTCTGTATCTGTTCGACATCGACGACTTCCGTATTGCCGACGAGGCCCATGACAGTCTGGCGGGCGCCTTTACTGATATCGACCTGCAGGCCCTTGGCCTTGATGGCATCGACTAATTTTTTCGCTTCTTCTTTCGGTGTGTTTGCTTTCAATACAATGATCATAACTTTTTCCTCCATTCCAGCAACAAAAAAAGCAGGCTCACATGAGCCTGCTTCTAAGATTCTCGTTTATCGCCTTTTCCTCGCGTCTTGCTTAGGCAGCCATAGCCGGCTGGCACGGAAAAGGTGGAAGTCTTCTCATGCTTACATCGGTTTTATTGAATTCGTCGTAGCAAAAATAACCAGCGCTAAAATACAGGTAGCCCCAGCTAAAATAAGTAAAGACGTATTCAATTACCTGATGTAAGAATGACGTGTTCATAGGAATCTCCTTGTGCAACATTTAAAAATTCGTTGTCGTCATTGTATACCCCGGGGAAATAATTGTCAAGGTAAAAAAGCAGGGATTCTCTGTATAGATATGAGAATCCCCGTGGACAATCGTTTTACTGACGGATATATTGTATACTATTTTCGCATATCATCTATGTCTTTTACCAAGAAGGCGGAATGGCTGTCGTGACGACGCGGAACGTATAGCCCTGCCCTTTCAGGAGATGGATGATGTCCGGCAGGGCGTCGACGGTCGCACCGTGGCCATAGGCATCGTGCATGAGGATGACCAGATGGCGATGGAGATAGGGCCGCAATTGCAGCTGCTGCTTTATGTTTTCCACTTCTTTATCGGCTGTCTTGCCCGTCCCGTCAGCATCGCCGGTCAAGGCATTCCAGCCGACTTCGATATAGCCGATGTTGTTGATAGCCGTCCAGAAGTCCTTGGTGAAGTGCCCTTCCGTACCGCCAGGGGCGCGAGAAATGATGGGCCGGACGCCGAGAATCTTATAAATTTCTTCTTCTGTCTGCAAGAGCTCGTCCGTATAAGCCTTGGGCGAAACGTATATTTTCTTATAATCATGCGTATACGAATGGACGCCGATGGCATTGCCAGACTGGTAGATTTTCTTGACCACATCAGGGTAGCGGATGACATTCTGGCCGATCAGGAAGAAGGTAGCATGGATGTTTTCCTTTTTCAGGATATCCAGGATGCGCGACGTATTCTTATCGTTCGGGCCGTCGTCAAAGGTCAGATAGACGACGTTGTCACCATAATAATAATCCCGCGTCTTGCCGTATGTCGTGGGCAGGCCCTTTTCCTGACGCTGCCGGGTCGTATATTTATCGTACACCGGTTTATCATTATCGACAGGAGGCAGGGAGAAATCATCGCCGATCAGAGCTACGTCAGGCTTGCTGGAAAGGACCTGCGGCACCGGGATATGCCGGGCTTCGGCCGCTGCCATGACGCGGTCACGGTCGAAATTCAGGAAAAGCCCCAGCGAAGCCAGGAAGAAAAGTAAGATACATCCCAAAAACAGTCTGCCTTTTTGTTTCATTTTTGCTTACATCCGTTTCTTTTTGACATTACCATAGTGAATATACTGGCGTATCGTACACGTTTCCCGATAGCCATCGGCCAGGACGCTGGCCGTCAGGTCGAAGTCTTCCAAATCGTCGAGGAGGGCTTCGGTCATGCGGTGCTGGACGGCATTATAGCCCGTGCAGAAGAGGATCCGCGGGCAGCGCACGCCGCGGAACAGTCCCCGCGGATGCTTGATGAGCTTGGCCAGCATGGCCGGCGTGATGACAGCGCCGCAAGGACGGCCCATGATGGCCGCTGCCGTTTCGACGCCTTCGATTTTTTCGGCGCTGATGACGTTGCCCAGCATCTGTAAATTGAGGACACCGATGACGGTATCGCAGGAAGCCGGCAGGGGTACATCGTCTGCCAGCGGGGCCTTGAGCCACTTATTGCCGGCTGCATCGCCTTCGATGAGGATGTACCAGGCCGGGTGGCGCATCTTGATGTCATCGATGACCTTGGGGTCGAGGCCGATATAGCGGTCCTGGTCGTCGAGGCCGGCGAACCACGCCGGGACGTGGCCGGCGGCAATGCGTTCAGCGCAGAAGGCTTCGCCCTTTTCCATATCTTCCGTGCAGATGACGTCAAAGGGTTCGACATTATCGACACGCGTGCTGTCCATGGGAACGATGCTGCTGACCATGATCGGCAGATGACCGCCGTGGCCGTAAGTCCCCAGCCGTTCCAATACGGTCGTCTTACCACCGGCACCGACAATAGCCGTAATGCCGGGTTTCAACATACGTCGCCAACGATTATCTTCAAACATGAAAGTACCCCCTTCTGGAATTCACTTCTTCACAACATAACGATTATAGCCTTTCCAGGCCGATTTGATGAGGCCGCGGACCATATCGATGGTCAGGGCCCGCCGTTCTTCTTCGGAGCAGGTGCCGAAATTGCCGAAATCGAGTTCTTCACTGGCCAGATGGGCCACATTTTCTTTGACGGCCATGCCCTTTTCCGTCAGTTCTTCACTGGCCGAGCGGGCAATGGCAGCCAGGCCGGGACGGCCGCCGACGACGATGCACCACGAATCTTCCCGCATGGCGACGGCACCGACCAGATACGGTTCATCTGCCGGCAGCTTGCGATAGGCTTTATAGGCCGTATAGACAGCTTCTTTGGCAATGGAAATGCCCGTTACCAGTTCACCCATGGGCGGGCAGTGCAAATAGTCATCCAGGCTCATGCAGCCTTTATCCTGCAGCTGTACATCGACGTGGAGGGACAGGAGGATCGGCAGGAGGACGGAAAAAGGCGCTTTCCCCGAAATGACGCCGCCCAGCGTGCCGTAGCGCTGGACGTTTTTATCGGCTACGTCACTGATGGCCTTGCTGATGGCTCCGCCGGCAAACTCCTGGATGACCGGGGAAATCTTGATCTGCCAAAGCGGTGTCATGGCGCCGATGACGATGTCGTCTTCCCGTTCTTCGATATACTGCATCCCGGCTTTCGACAAATCGACAGCCAGGTCATAATGGTCTTTTTTATATTTCAAGCCCTGCGTTCCCGCCAGGAAAACAGCCGACGCAGCCTGCCGATAAGCAGCGTAGGCTGCGGCCGGATTATCCGGGACCAGGGTCGTCGTACTGGTAATCACGATACTGAAAATCTCCTTTCTGCCTAGTTAAGGAATGTCGTCGAAGAACCAGTCTTCCAGGGCCACGTTCGGCCGGTCCTTGTTGAGCAGGAAAGACCCGCCACATTCATCGACGACAGCATCGACAAGGGCGTCGACGCCGATGTCGCTGCACAAATCCATTTCTTCTTTATATAAAAGGATGGGCATGAGAAGTTCCACCGTCGTACCATCGGCCATGGAAACGCCGCCCAGCTGACCTTCAAACTGGACGATGACCAGGCCGGACAGGGCCGTATCCCTGGCAAAAGGCTCATGGCTTTCCGAGTTGGGCAGGAGAAAGCCATAGGACATCCACACATCATGGACGTGCGGGAACCGCCCCAGCTCCATGAGCAGCCAGATGGGCCAGGCTTCTTCGTCGTTTAGGGAAATATCCCGGTCCTTGCGGAAGGGCCAATCAGCCGGCAGGATGAGGCAGAGTTCGCCGTAGCCTTCTTTCCCGGTCACAAATTCGCCAGCCGGATAATGCATGGGCGCGGCACTCATGCCGATGGTATGAAGGAGATAGAAGGGTTCTTCTACCGTAGGATATAAGAGCTCTACGTCCACTGCCAGCGGCGTCCCGTCCGGGTCCTGGAAGACACTCCACTGCCGATGAGGAAAGAGGCTGTGGAAATAAGCCTGGACGGCGCGGCCATATTCCTCGTGAGGCCGCTGTATCTTCAAGGTGTCCATCAAGGAAAAAAAGCGAGGCCATCGATAGGACGTAATCGGTAAGGTACTCATCGAATCCCCCCTTTTCGTTATATTCAGCTTCATTATAACATAAATGAGCCAGCTCTGGGCAACCAAAAAGGGGCGCCGCGAACGCGAAGCCCCTCTCCACTATCATGACGATAGACTTTTTAGCCCTCAGGGTTCGTGCCGGAGGGATTCACTGAATCTCATCGCCTGTTCAATTGACGGGATATATCATATCAATAAATAGGGAAATTGTCAAATCACAGCGCCTTCGGCGCGCCTTGTAAAAGGCAGGACGGTATAGTAGAATAAAAGAGAATGGAACGCACTATATTAACCGCAAAGGGATGACTACATTGAAGGTACGCTGGGTAGAATTAAACCGTTTTGAAGCTGAACTAATCCTCGAATTCGCCTGCCAGCCCAAGGATGCTCCCGTTTCTGCCAGCCTGTGCCGTATGATATACCGCCGTCTCGAAGGCCAGCCGGCACTGGCACAGAACCAGCCGGGACTCCAGGACGGGGAGGCGTAAAAGGCAGCCTCACTCTTCCATCGCTTTTTCTAATCGAGCGGCGATGGCCTTCCCCGTTTCGGTCCGGGCCAGGCCGCCATCGGAGGTTTCTTTCAGGGCGACTGGCATGAGGCGGCCGATTTCCGCCATGGCCGCAATGACTTCATCTGGCGGGATGACGCTCTTGATGCCGGCCAGGGCCATTTCGGCAGCCGCCAGAGCTTCAACGGCAAAGACGGCATTGCGCTTGACACAGGGCACTTCGACCAGGCCCGCTACGGGATCGCAGGCCAGGCCCAGCGTGTTTTTCATGCACAGGGCAAAGGCCTGGAGGATCGTATCGTTATCGCCGCCGGCCATTTCGGCCACGGCCGCTGCCGCCATAGCCGCAGCCGTCCCACATTCGGCCTGGCAGCCGCCGACGGCACCGGCGACAGAGGCATTGCGGGAAACGACGGCGCCGATACCCGCTGCCGTGAACAAAGCATCGACCAGTACGGGACGGGGCGTCTGCATTTCTTCGGCAGCGGCCATCATGACGGCCGGCACGATGCCGCAGGAACCGGCTGTCGGGCAGGCGACGATTTTGAACATCTTGGCATTGGCTTCACTGACGGCCAGGGCATAGACAGCCGCCTTATGCGCCAAGGGACCCAGTAAATTCGGCGCCTTTTCAGCCAGTTTATGGGCATCGCCGCCGACGAGGCCGCTGACCGATTTTCCCGGGTCCTTCATGCCGGCATCGATGGATTCCTGGAACACATCGAGACGGCTGGCCATGATGGCCCGTACTTTTTCTTCCAGTTCTTCTGACGACTCTACTTCATGACGCACGACGATGTCTGACAGAGTCGTCTTTTCTTTTTCTGCCAGGGCCAATAAGTCATGAAGGGTCTTATATTCATATTTATACATCTTATTCCTCCTAGAGCGGCAGCAGCGTGACGACGCTTTCAATGGCTGTAATATTCTGTATCATGTGGACGATTTCATTGGGAACAGGGCTGTCCGTGCAGACGATCATGACGGCTGTTTCGTTCTTGGCACTGCGGAAGACGCGCATATTCGATACATTGATATGACCGATGGCCAGGACCGTCGTCGCCTGGGCGATGATGCCCGGCTGGTCCCTGTGGACCGTAATCAGTGTATGTTCTTCCCCATTCAGGGCCACTTCTGCCCCGTTGATTTCGCGGATTTCGATTTTACCGCCACCCAGGGAGACGCCGAGGACTTCCATCTTCCGGCCAGACGCGCCGGTCATGGCGATGCGTACCGTGTTGGGATGGTCCACTTCTTCATCGGACCGGTGGAATTCAATAGCCAGGCCCTGGTCTGCGGCAATGGCAAAGGACGTGCGCAGGCGGACATCGTCGGCAGAAAAGCCGAGCAGGCCGGCGACGAGGGCCCGGTCCGTACCGTGACCCTTATAGGTCTTGGCAAAAGAACCATAGACAGTGATGACCGCCTTTTTCGGTTCATCTTTCAGGATTTCCCGGGCCATGAGGCCAATCCGGGCGGCACCCGCCGTGTGGGAACTGGACGGCCCGATCATGACAGGGCCGACCACATCAAAAACTCCCATGAGAAAACCTCCTTACAGTTTTTATAGTCTGATTTCTTGTTGTAGATGTAAGCTATAAATGTACGTTTCTTCGACGGGCCGGTGCGTAATCTGTTCGACAGCCCGCTTGTATAATGCCAGCTGGACGGCATAGCGTCTGCGGAAGGCGTCTGCCGTTTCCAGCCGGTCCGACTTATAATCGACGAGGATCCAGGCATCATCTTCGCGGAAAAGGCAGTCGATGACCCCTTGGATCAAAATCTGTTCGCCCGTTTCTGTCTCAGGCAGAGGATCGCCGCCAGCTAACAGGACAGTGAAGGGATATTCGCGATGCAGCTCCGGCGATTCGGCCATGCGCCGGCCTATATCGGACTGACAGAAAGCTGCCAGGACCGGCACATAGACCAGCTTGGCCTCTTCCCGGCTCAACAGGCCCTGGCGGACAAAGGCGTCGATTTCACGACGCAAAGTCGCCGTCGTCTGATCGGCAGCCGGCGTGATATACTGCAAGGCCTTGTGCAGGGCCGTCCCGCGCTGAGCTCCGCTGACAGCCGCTTCTTCTCCGGCCAGCCAGGGCGGCAGGGCGGCAAAGGCATCGTCCTCACCGGGCGCCGGCGGGAAGACGGCCGCAGCCGGGACAGACAGGGCGGCTTCGTCTTGCAGTTCATCGCTGTGCAGTTCCTGATATCGCCGCTTGACTTCGGATACGGAAAACTTGGCCGCTGTCCGGACAGCCTGGGGATAGGCATACTGCCAGGATAACTGTTCGTCCAGCCAGGACGGGACAGGCGTGCCGGTCAAGTCGCCGCGCCGCAGGGCTTCCAGCCGCGGTTCCCCATCATAGGCGCCTTCTTCAACAGTCCCTGCCGGGACGGCCTTGGCGATGCGCACCTGCCAGACCGCATCCTGCCAGGCCGCACCGGGACGGGCATAATCAGCATCGGCCTTGGCCCCGAAGGGGGCCAGGGCAGCCGGCATGACCCAGTCGAAATACGATTTGGCCTGAGCCGGATTGAGGCGGCTCGTCCAGCGCTGCCAGTCACGGTCGATGTGGCTGCTGTGGCCCGTCAGGATAAGCTGGTCCCTGGCGCGGGTCATGGCGACATAGAGGATGCGCTCTTCTTCGGCCGTCCCTTCCCAGCGCAGCTGGGCGGCGATACCGCTCCAGATGAGCGTCGGATAGGACATGCGCCATTCCGGGTCATACTGCTTGAGACCGATGCCCAGGCGATTGTGAAAGAGTATCTGGTCCTGCGTGTCGCGGCGGTTGAAGGCCTTGCCCATATCGGCGACGAAGACGACGGGGAATT
>ERZ773195.2604-NODE-2604-length-11149-cov-2.941770_pt1 | contig 11149 bp, 6 predicted proteins | sample MGYA00580530_ERZ773195 | MGnify/ENA primary metagenome ERZ773195 (study PRJEB29015, sample SAMEA2737751) | human gut metagenome | biome: human gut; feature: human-associated habitat; material: faeces | place: China | collected 2012 ...
ACGCTTCTACGCAAGAATATAAGTTATGGTATGACCGTCCCGCACAGGTATGGACCGAAGCATTACCCCTTGGGAATGGCCGTTTGGGGGCCATGGTATATGGAACACCAGGCACAGAACAAATACAACTAAACGAAGAAAGCATTTGGGCGGGACGTCCCAATAATAACGCCAATCCGGATGCACTGGAATATATTCCGAAAGTGCGTGAGCTGGTCTTTGCCGGAAAATATCTTGAAGCTCAGACACTGGCCACAGAAAAGGTAATGGCAAAGACTAATTCAGGAATGCCATATCAAAGTTTTGGTGACCTGCGAATCGCTTTTCCCGGTCATACACGTTATTCCAATTATTACAGGGAATTAAGTCTGGATTCCGCACGTGCAATCGTACGTTATGAAGTAGACGGAGTGCAGTATCAACGCGAAACGATCACCTCATTCACCGATCAGGTAGTAATGGTACGACTGACCGCCAATCGTCCCGGACAAATTACTTTCAATGCACAACTCACTTCGCCTCACCAGGATGTTATGATCGCTTCTGAAGAGGGAAACTGTGTGACACTCTCGGGAGTCTCTTCCTTGCATGAGGGGCTCAAAGGGAAAGTAGAATTTCAAGGCAGATTGACTGCTAAAAATAAAGGTGGGAAAATAGCTTGTGCCGATGGTGTCCTTTCCGTTGAAGGAGCTGATGAAGCTACGGTCTATGTATCTATTGCCACCAACTTCAACAATTATCAAGACATCACCGGTAATCAGACAGAGCGGGCTAAGAATTATTTGGCGAAAGCAATGGTTCATCCGTTCATTGAATCGAAGAAGAATCATGTTGATTTTTACCGACAATATCTGACACGCGTTTCTCTTGATTTGGGACGAGACCAATATGCGAATGTAACCACCGATAAGCGTGTGGAGAATTTCAAAAACACCAATGACACACATCTGGTTGCCACCTATTTTCAATTCGGACGTTATTTGTTGATCTGTTCTTCCCAACCGGGAGGACAACCCGCCAATTTACAAGGAATTTGGAATGACAAATTATTCCCTTCCTGGGATAGCAAATATACTTGTAACATCAATTTGGAAATGAATTACTGGCCTTCGGAAGTAACGAATCTAAGTGAACTGAATGAACCGTTATTCCGTCTGATAAAAGAAGTGAGTAACACAGGAAAAGAGACGGCTAAGATTATGTATGGAGCCAACGGATGGGTGTTGCATCATAACACGGATATATGGCGTATTACAGGAGCAGTTGACAAAGCTCCTTCGGGTATGTGGCCCAGTGGTGGCGCATGGCTTTGCCGACATCTTTGGGAGCGTTATCTATACACCGGAGATGTGGAATTCCTGCGTTCTGTCTATCCGATACTGAAAGAGTCCGGACGTTTCTTTGATGAAATTATGGTGAAAGAACCCGTACACAACTGGCTGGTAGTCTGCCCCAGTAATTCACCGGAGAATGTACATTCGGGAAGTAATGGAAAAGCCACCACAGCTGCCGGATGCACCATGGACAACCAATTGATTTTCGATCTTTGGACAGCAATTATATCTGCTTCTCAAATACTGGATACAGATCAGGAGTTTGCCTCTCATCTGACACAACGTCTCAAAGAAATGGCTCCCATGCAGGTGGGACATTGGGGGCAATTACAAGAGTGGATGTTCGACTGGGATGATCCGAAGGACGTACATCGTCACATTTCTCATTTGTACGGACTCTTCCCCAGCAATCAGATTTCCCCTTACCGTACTCCTGAACTATTTGATGCAGCACGTACTTCTCTGATTCATCGTGGCGACCCGTCGACCGGGTGGAGCATGGGATGGAAAGTTTGCCTTTGGGCACGCCTGCTTGATGGCGACCACGCCTACAAGCTGATAACTGACCAGCTGACTCTCGTACGCAATGAAAAGAAAAAAGGAGGCACCTACCCTAACCTGTTCGATGCGCATCCGCCATTTCAGATTGATGGAAACTTTGGTTGTGCCGCAGGCATTGCAGAGATGTTGATGCAAAGCTACGACGGTTTTATATATTTGCTTCCCGCACTGCCTACCGTTTGGAAAGAAGGTTCTATCAAAGGAATCATTGCCCGTGGAGGTTTCGAACTTGATTTGAGTTGGAAAAACGGGAAAGTCAGCCGACTGGTTGTCAAATCTCATAAGGGAGGAAATTGTCGTTTACGTTCGCTCAACCCATTAACCGGGAATGGCTTGAAGCGTGCCAAAGGTGAAAATCCGAACCCTCTTTATGCAGTCCCCACCATTCCGGAGCCATTGATTAACGAAAAGGCCAACTTGAACAAAGTGGAAATTGCAGAGACTTACCTCTACGACCTACCTACCAAAGCAGGAAAAGAATATGTATTGATTGGAAAATAATAACTCGACCGATATGAACAAAAACTTATTGAAACTGATTGTCGCCTGTGGAACTGCTTGTTTCCTGGCTTGCGCAGCACCTCAAAAAACAGAAACGGAAAAATGGAGTGAACGCATGGCACGCTCCGAAATGAAACGTTTCCCCGAACCCTGGATGATTGAAAAAGCTAAAAAACCACGCTGGGGATATACCCACGGATTAGTAGTGAAATCCATGTTGGAAGAATGGAAACATACCGGGGACAGCGTATATTATGAGTATGCCAAAATATATGCAGATAGTCTGATCGATGCTGACGGACATATCAAAACCATGAAATATCTTTCATTCAATATTGATAATGTCAACGGTGGAAAGATTCTTTTCGATCTTTACGCACAGACCGGAGACGAACGTTACAAAATAGCCATGGATACTTTGCGCAAGCAAATGGCAGAGCAACCCCGTACCAGTGAGGGAGGATTCTGGCATAAATTGAGATATCCTCATCAAATGTGGCTGGACGGAATTTTTATGGCTTCTCCTTATCTGGTTCAATATGGTGCTACTTTTAATGAGCCCGCTTTATTTGACGAAGCAACAAAACAGATTCTTTTGATAAATAGCAAGACTTATGATCCTGCAACAGGACTTTATTATCACGGATGGGATGAAAGTCGCGAACAGAAATGGTCAAATCCTGAAACAGGTTGTTCTCCTAATTTTTGGAGTCGCAGTATCGGATGGTATGGAGCTGCTATTGTAGATGTACTGGACTTCCTGCCACAGGAAACAGCCGGACGTGACAGCATTATACAAATTCTACAGGGATTGGCAAAAGCGATTGTGAAATACCAAGATCCTTCATCCGGAACCTGGTATCAGGTAACCGATCAGGGAGCACGTGAAGGTAATTATTTGGAATCATCTGCCACTGCCCTGTTTATCTATACGCTTGCCAAAGCTATCAATAAAGGATATATTGGCAACGAGTATATCGAACCGACACAAAAAGCCTTTGACGGAATGGTAAAGACATTTACCCGTTTGGAAGAGGATGGCAGCTATACAATTACCAATTGCTGTGCTGTTGCAGGATTGGGCGGAGATTCAAAAAGATATCGTGACGGCTCATTTGAGTATTATATCAGTGAACCGATCATAGAAAATGATCCGAAATCGGTAGGTTCATTCATCTTGGCTGCTATTGAGTATGAGAAAATGACTAAAAAATAAACTAAAAACGATAAAATACAATGAGAAAATTCAAGATTCTTCCCCTTTTGTTGCTGCTATTGACAATGGCAACTTCGGCTGCAGCACAGAAGAAAACACAAAAGACGTATATCCCCTGGGACAACGGCAAACTCGTAGTTTCCGAAGAGGGACGTTACCTGAAACACGAAAACGGTGCTCCTTTCTTTTGGTTAGGAGAAACCGGTTGGCTATTGCCTGAACGCTTGAACCGGGATGAAGCCGAATATTACCTGGAACAATGCAAACGTCGTGGATACAACGTGATTCAGGTTCAAACGTTGAATAATGTTCCGTCTATGAATATCTACGGACAATATTCGATGATTGACGGATACAACTTCAAAAACATCAATCAAAAAGGCGTATACGGTTATTGGGATCACATGGATTACATTATCCGTACAGCAGCCAAGAAGGGACAATATATCGGCATGGTCTGCATTTGGGGAAGCCCGGTGAACCGGGGCGAGATGACTGTAGAACAGGCAAAAGCATACGGCAAGTTTTTGGCAGAGCGTTATAAGGACGAACCGAATATTATCTGGTTTATCGGTGGAGATATCCGTGGCGACGTGAAAACTGCTGAATGGGAAGCTTTGGCAACCTCTATCAAAGCTATCGACAAAAATCACCTGATGACATTCCATCCACGTGGAAGAACAACTTCCGCAACTTGGTTCAATAACGCTCCCTGGTTGGATTTCAACATGTTTCAAAGCGGACATCGTCGCTACGGGCAACGTTTCGGAGATGGTGACTACCCTATCGAAGAAAATACGGAAGAAGATAACTGGCGTTTTGTAGAACGCAGCCTGGCCATGAAACCCATGAAGCCTGTGATTGACGGTGAACCGATCTATGAAGAAATACCTCATGGTCTGCACGATGAAAACGAACTGTTGTGGAAGGATTATGACGTACGTCGTTATGCTTATTGGTCTGTATTTGCAGGTTCTTTCGGACATACTTACGGTCATAATTCCATCATGCAATTTATCAAACCGGGTGTAGGTGGTGCTTATGGTGCAAAGAAACCTTGGTATGATGCGTTGAATGATCCGGGCTACAATCAGATGAAGTATCTGAAAAACCTGATGTTGACTTTCCCGTTCTTCGAACGCATACCCGATCAGTCTATCATCACAGGACAGAATGGAGAACGTTATGACCGCGCTATCGCTACACGTGGAAATGATTATCTGATGGTATACAACTATACCGGACGTCCGATGGAAGTTGATTTCAGCAAGATTAGCGGCGCAAAAAAGAATGCCTGGTGGTACACCACGAAAGATGGTAAACTGGAATACATCGGAGAATTTGATAACGGAGTGCACAAATTCCAGCACGACAGTGGTTATTGCAGTGGAAACGATCATATTCTGATTGTAGTGGATAGTAGTAAGAACTATGTAGAGAAGGCCTGGACAGAATTACCAAATGCACAACAAAAATGGGCTAAATAATTTTGTATTATTAGGCACAGATTACACGGATTTCACGGCTTTCAGAATGACAGATAAGTAAAACGACAGCGTTAATCCATGCAATCCGTGCCTAAATTTATTATATAAACGAATTATGAGAACATACTTATGAATAAAAGAATAGTATCATTTTTCTTTCTTCTGCTCTTTGCAGGTTCACTATACGCAGCCATAGGTATCACTGACCTGCGAACGGAGCAGTTGAAAAATCCGGCAGGTATCGATGTGCGCCAACCCCGATTGAGTTGGCGCATCGAATCGGATGAACAGAATGTGATACAAACTGCGTATCACATTCTTGTCGCATCTTCCCCGGAGCTATTGGAACAAGGAAAAGGAGATATTTGGGATTCAGGAAAGATTGAATCTGACGCTTCTCAATGGATCACTTATCAGGGAAAAACATTAAAATGTAATGCCTCCTACTATTGGAAAGTAAAAATAGACACCAACAAAGGCGCAACGAATTGGAGTGCTCCGGCTTTCTGGACCACCGGACTATTTAATGAAGCGGACTGGCAAGGACAATGGATCGGCTTGGACAGGGCCGCTCCCGGAGATAGCGAAACACAATGGAGCCGTTTGGCAGCCCGTTATCTCCGTAAAGAATTTGCAGTAAAGAAAGATGTGAAACGTGCCACAGTACATATCGCCGGAATGGGATTGTACGAGTTGTTTATCAACGGACAACGCATCGGCAATCAAGTACTGGCACCTGCTCCTACCGACTACCGGAAAACAATTCTGTACAACACTTACGATGTGACACCACAACTTCGAAAAGAGAATGCTATTGGTGTGACATTGGGCAACGGACGTTTCTATACGATGCGCCAGAATTACAAACCGTACAAGATACCGACATTCGGCTATCCCAAACTCCGCCTGAATCTGATTGTGGAATATATGGATGGCAGTAAAGAAACGATTGCTACAAACACTTCATGGAAATTGACTACTGAAGGTCCTATCCGTAGCAATAATGAATATGATGGCGAAGAATATGATGCCCGTAAAGAGCTAGGAGCCTGGACTCAAACCGGATATGATGACAAAAACTGGATGCCGGCCCAACGTGTCAGTATTCCTTCAGGAACATTGCGCGCACAAATGATGCCAGGCATGAAAGTTACAGAAACCCTGAAGCCCGTTTCTATTAAAAAGCTTGGTAACAAATATATCCTGGATATCGGTCAGAATATGGCGGGCTGGGTACGTTTCCGGATAAAAGGACAGGCTGGCGATAGCATCCGTCTCCGTTTTGCAGAAAGTCTGCAAGACAATGGCGAACTTTATACAAAAAACTTCAGGGATGCCCGTTCTACAGATGTATATGTTGTCAGTGGACGCGAAACAAAAGATGCTACCTGGGCACCTCGCTTTATTTATCATGGGTTCCGTTATGTAGAAGTCAGCGATTATCCGAATGCGAAGGCAGAAGATTTCGTTGCCGAAGTAGTAGAAGATGAAATGGAGCATATCGGTACTTTCAACTGTTCTGACGAAACTCTGAATAAGATTATCCGCAATGCATTTTGGGGAATCCGGAGCAACTATAAAGGGATGCCGGTTGACTGTCCGCAACGGAATGAACGCCAACCATGGTTGGGTGACCGTACCATGGGCTGTTGGGGAGAAAGCATGCTTTTCGATAATTACGCCATGTATACCAAATGGACGCGTGACATCCGTGAAGCACAACGGGAAGACGGCTGTATTCCTGATGTAGCCCCAGCATACTGGAACTACTACTCGGACAATGTGACCTGGCCTGCCGCTTTACCAATGGCCTGCGACATGCTTTTCACAAACTTTGGAGATAAACGTCCGATCGAAGAGAATTATCCGGCTATCAAGAAGTGGGTATCTCATATCCGGGAATACTACATGACAGAAGATTTTATCATTACCAAAGATAAATATGGTGACTGGTGCGTTCCACCCGAATCACTGGAGTTAATTCATAGTAAGGACCCTTCCCGCAAGACTGACGGAGCTTTGATCGCAACGGCTTATTATCTGAAGGTATTACAACTGATGCACCGCTTTGCAAGCTTGCAAGGGCTGAAAGCTGACGCAGAAGAATGGGAAGATTTGGAACATCGCATGAAAGACGCATTCAATGCCCGTTTTCTTCACGTAAAGGAAGGTACCTCTCCCGTACCGGGACATACCTTATATCCGGATAGTATTTTCTATGGTAACAACACAGTTACTGCCAATATCTTGCCACTTGCTTTTGGTCTAGTGCCAAAGAACTACATCAATGAAGTAGCTAAAAATGCCGTAACTTCCATTATTACAACCAACAAGGGACATATAAGTACCGGAGTAATCGGTGTACAATGGCTATTGCGTGAATTGAGCCGTCGCGGTCATGCCAATGTAGCTTATCTACTGGCTACCAATAAAACATATCCTTCCTGGGGATATATGGTTGAAAAAGGTGCTACCACTATTTGGGAGTTATGGAACGGTGATACGGCAAATCCTGAAATGAATAGCGGTAATCACGTGATGCTTTTAGGTGACTTATTGCCTTGGTGCTTCAATAACTTGGCAGGTATCCGTGCGGACCGCTGGAAGTCCGGTTACAAGCATATCGTCTTCCAGCCGGCTTTTGAAATTCAAGAGTTGAGTAACGTGGATGCATCGTACATGAGTATCTACGGAAAAATAACCAGCCGATGGACAAAGACTCCCACACATTTGGAATGGGATATAGAACTTCCCGCCAATACGACGGGGGAAGTACATCTTCCGGATGGACGGAAAGAAAAAATCGGATCAGGAAAATATCATTTCAGTGTAGACATTCCCACCCGGAATACGGCTATTCTAAGTGATGAGTTCCTGTACGAAAACGCTTCTTTCCCCGAATGTCACGGAGCTACGATAGTAGAACTGAAAAATGGTGATCTCGTAGCCTCTTTCTTCGGAGGAACCAAAGAGCGCAATCCGGATTGTTGCATCTGGGTATGTCGTAAGCCTAAAGGCTCTAAAGAATGGACCGCCCCCAAACTTGCTGCCGATGGTGTGTTTTCACTCAAAGACCCACAAGCAGTATTAGCCGGAATCGATTCAACCTGTACCCCGGTGAAAGATGCAAAAGGAACACTTATTGCCCGCAGAAAAGCTTGCTGGAACCCGGTTCTTTTCCAGATTCCCGGAGGTGACCTGATTCTGTTTTATAAAATAGGTTTGAAAGTGAGCGACTGGACAGGATGGCTTGTCCGTTCACGCGACGGAGGAAAAACCTGGAGCAAACGCGAAGCGCTTCCAAAAGGTTTTCTTGGACCTATTAAGAATAAACCGGAATATATCAATGGGCGTATCATCTGTCCTTCCAGTACGGAAGGAAGTAACGGATGGCGTGTCCATTTCGAGATTTCCGATGATAAAGGCAAGACCTGGAAGATGGTCGGACCACTGGATGCCGAGTTATCTGTCCCCACCCAAAATCGTAAAAAGGGAGGTGTGAATGTGGATGATCAGGAAGGCGGAGAAGCGATCAAAGGGGAAGGAACCAAACCTATTTATGCAATACAACCCAGTATTCTGAAGCATAAGGATGGAAGATTACAGATACTCTGCCGTACACGTAACGCACAGGTAGCAACTGCGTGGAGCAGTGATAATGGTGACACATGGAGTAAAGTTACGTTGCTGGATGTCCCGAATAATAATTCCGGTACGGATGCCGTGACAATGAAAGACGGTAGACATATCCTTATCTACAATAATTTCTCTACATTGCCCGGAACTCCGAAAGGGCCTCGTACACCGCTTTGTGTAGCTATATCGGAGGATGGAATCAGCTGGAAGCCTGTTCTCACATTGGAGGATAGCCCGATCAGTCAATATTCTTATCCTAGCATTATTGAAGGTAAAGATGGAAAGCTGCATGCCATTTACACTTGGCGTCGTCAACGGATAAAATATGCCGAGATAGATCCGCTGAAGTTCTAAAAATCGAATAGTCATTTTACATAAATCGACCGCTCATTCGGATAGGAATGAGCGGTCGATTTGTCATAATCCTACGGTCCTTTCTCCGCAGACGAGCGGTTGTTCTTATTCAATCGAGCAGTCGATTCTTTGTTTTTATCCGTTTTATGTTTTACATTTGCAATAAATAAAAAGAACGATGGCAGACAACTATATAGAAAAACAGCAAGAGCTATATGAAGCCAGAAAGGCTGCTTGGAAACAAGCACAGAAATATGGTAAGAAGAAATCTACAACCGTTCATCCGGTCAAATCGGCTTCGTGTACTCCAATGACCTCAAAACCAGAGACCTCCCCCAAAAGAGTATTTATAACAGGAGGAGCGGAAGGTATAGGCAAGGCAATAGTAGAAGCTTTTTGCCTGTCCGGCGATCAAGTCGCTTTTTGTGATATAAACGAAACAGCGGGACAAGAGACTGCAAAAGCAACCGGATCTATATTCCATAAAGTCGATGTCAGCGATAAGGATGCACTTGAAAGTTGTATACAACGTATTCTTTCCGAATGGAATGATATTGATATTATTGTTAACAACGTCGGTATCAGTCAATTTTCGTCTATCACCGAAACAAGCGTAGAGGATTTCGACAAAATACTTTCTATCAACCTACGTCCTGTATTTATCACCTCCCGCCTGCTTGCCATACATCGTAAAGAACAGTCCTCTCCTAACCCATACGGTCGGATTATCAATATCTGCTCCACACGTTACTTGATGAGTGAACCAGGAAGTGAAGGTTACGCAGCTTCTAAAGGCGGTATCTATTCTTTAACTCATGCACTGGCTTTATCGTTATCCGAATGGAATATCACCGTCAACTCTATTGCTCCGGGATGGATACAAACTCATGATTATGACCAACTCCAGCCGGAAGATCATTCACAACATCCTTCGCGACGGGTAGGCAAACCGGAAGATATTGTCCGTATGTGTTTGTTTCTCTGTGAAGAAAACAATGATTTCATCAATGGAGAAAATATCACGATTGACGGAGGAATGACGAAAAAGATGATTTATCTGGAGTAATTTGAGAATTTATCAGATACAATGATATGTCTTTATTATATCATTAATCGCCATGAGACTCTTTCAACACGCTTCGGGTGACTTCCACTCCAGTTTTCACTATCGAAGCAGCATGATGGAACTCCAACATATCATACGTATCGCCGGAAATCTGAATTAAGATATCCGGCTGACAACGCTCTATCTGGTAACGGGTGATTTGTTGCATCATCATTCTCGAAGATTCTGTCAACAGATTATAAGGAGATATTTTCTTTTTCTTTCCGGTATCAATCGGTGCATTCACATCGACAGCTATCAGAATGTCTCCTTCAGTGCGTTGCACATGACTCAATGGAAGAGGATTCAGAATACCTCCATCAATCAATACCATACCGTCTTTTCTCAACGGACGGAAAAGCATAGGGATAGAAATAGACGCACGGATAGCTTCATGTAAGCTCCCTCTGTCAAACCTGACTTCCTGATCGCGGACAATATCCGTAGCCATCGCTACATAAGGGACAGGCAGGTCTTCGATATTCATGTCCGGAATAATTTGTTTCAGTTCTTTAATAAAACGGTCACCTTTCACTAATCCATCCCGACTTAAGGTAAGATCCGCCAATTCCCACATCTTGCGTTTGTCCCAACTAAACAGCCATTCTTTACATTCTTCCATTTTTCCTGAAGCATACATTGCTCCCACCATTGCTCCCATGGAACTTCCTGCAATGGAAGTAATCTCAAAGTTGTGACGAAGTAATTCTTCAATTACTCCTATATGTGCTATTCCACGTGCTCCACCCATGGAAAGGACTAATGCTACTTTTTGCTTATCCATATCATATACATTTCTGTTAGCCATCTACAAAATAACACATTTTCAAATAAAAAGATGTTTAGTAATCGTGAAGAAATAAATTATAGCAGTGTTTTAGGGGAACTAAAGCATAGCTTTATTATATTCTTCTATTATCCCGGAGATTTTCCGGTTATGTAGGAGGTTAAGGGT
>ERZ773195.2606-NODE-2606-length-11148-cov-4.317227_pt1 | contig 11148 bp, 8 predicted proteins | sample MGYA00580530_ERZ773195 | MGnify/ENA primary metagenome ERZ773195 (study PRJEB29015, sample SAMEA2737751) | human gut metagenome | biome: human gut; feature: human-associated habitat; material: faeces | place: China | collected 2012 ...
CGGGCGATCCCGACTGCCTGCTCTTCCCCAACATCGAATCGGCCAACGTCTTCTTCAAGGCAGCCACGCATTTCGGCGGCGCCGAGCTGGTCGTTGCTACCTGGGGCTGGGCCGAGGCCGGTCTCAAGACCCTGGCCGCTGACTTCGAGTCCCAGTACAACTGCACCATCGTGGTGGACCCCACCAGCGGCAACGGCGACCGGCTCAACAAGCTGATGGCTGAGCAGAACGATCCCACTGCCGATGTGGCCCTGCTGACCAAGAGCTTTGCCCAGACCGGCAACGAATCCGGCCTGTTCGAGAAGATCGACACCAGCATCGTCACCAGCCTCGGCGACCTGTATGATATCGCTGTCAACGCCGACGGCTATGGTCCCTGCTACTCCCTGTGCCGCTACGGCATCATGTACAATGCCGACGCTCTGGAGAAGGCCGGTCTGCCCGCCCCCACCTCCTACGAGGGTCTGTTTGATGACCAGTATGCGCACATGGTGGCTCTGCCCGACATGACCTCCACCGCCGGCCCCTACATGCTGGTGGCTATGGCCGAGGCCATGGGCGGCAGCCAGGAGGATGTGACCCCCGCCATGGAGCTGATGCAGGAGAAGAAGGACAACATCGATCTGTGGTATTCCACCTCTTCCGACGTTGTCAACGCCTTCACCACCGGTGAGGCCAACATCGCCGTGTTCATGGACATCAATATGCCCAGCCTGACCGACAGCGGCCTGAACATGGTCTGGGTGGACGCCGCCGAGGGTTCCTTCTCCGCTCCCGCTACCGCCAACGTGGTGAAGAACTGCAAGAACCCTGAGCTGGCCCAGCTGTTTGTGGAATACCTCATCAGCAAGGACACCCAGGACAAGATCGCTGAGGTCATGAACGAGGCCCCCGTGAACAAGAACGCCACCATGGACGATTCCCTGAAGACCTATCTGGCCTTCGGCGACGAATCCATGAACGCCCTGAAGGAATTTGACGAGGCCTACATCACCGCCAACAAGGAAGCCTGGATCGATACCTTCCAGCGCACTGTTGCCGTTCAGTAATCCCCACGCATCTGCAGAAACGGAGGAGACGCCCCGGCGTTTCCTCCGTTTTTTTAAACAACTGACAAGGAGAAGAGCCTGCCATGAAGCTGACTGTCTTATCGGAAAACGCCGTTCTGTACCCCGGCCTTGAGGGGGAATTCGGCCTGTCCGTCTACCTGGAGGAAGGAGATACCCGCCTGCTGTTCGACGCCGGGGAACGGGACGCCTGCCTGCGGAACGCGGAGAAGCTGGGTATCGACCTCCGACGGGTCACTGCCGTGGCGTTCAGTCACAACCACCGGGATCACTGCGGTGGTTTTCTGCGCCTGGCGGAGCTCCTTCCGCCGGACGTACCCATTTATGCCCATAGCGGCTTTTTCATCCGGAAGTGGTGGGATCACCGATGCGACCCGCCTCAGCAGGAAACCTATTCCCAGACGCTGGAGTTGGTAGGCCCGCCCATGGAGGCATCCTGGTTCTTCCAGCAGGGGCTGACCGGCTTCCGCTGTCTGGCAGATGACTGCATACAGATCGCTCCGCATGTGTATCTCCTGGGGAATTTCCCCGTCCCCGGACCAGAGGAAGCGGTCCATCCCTCCTCCGTGATGGAGGGGCCGGACGGCCGCCTGGTGCTGGATACCTTCCCGGAGGAGCAGGTCTGTGTGGTGGATACCCCAGCAGGGCTGGTGGTGCTCACCGGATGCGCCCACAACGGCATCCGCAGCATTCTCTCCACGGTGGAACGGCACTTCCCGGAGCGGCCCATCCAGGCCGTTTTCGGCGGTACCCACCTGGTCCCCCCGGACCCGGAACGCATTGCCCGGACAGCAGACTATTTCCGGCACAGCTCCATCACCTGTGCCGGTGTCTGTCACTGCACCGGCCCCATGGGTCTGGAAGTCTTTGCCCAAACAGTGCCCGCCTATCTGCCTACCGGCGCAGGCTTGGTATGGCAGACGCCCTCTTTCGCAAGGACATCCGCAGGCAGAAAAGAGAGTTGACCGCCATGCAGAGCCCGCAAACCCAGGAATAAAAACCCCCGGATACCTTATCCTCCCTGTCAGGGGAGCAAGGTATCCGGGGGTTTTATCTATTACAGAATCGGGCAGTTCTGCCCCGCTGTACGGTTTCTCACCGGATCATTCCCGCAAGGTAGGTGCGCTGCCAGATAAGCGCACATCCCGGGCAGAAACTCGTGGTGCTTCGGCAGAGGCCGTGCACCGGAGCGCAGCCGTCCGATGCGGGAGGGATTCATGCTGATCTCCCGTCCCAGCTGGCTGTTGGAAAGTTCCGCAATATTCATCAGTGCGTCAAATCGTTCGACAAACATGGTGATCTCTCCGCTTTTTTCTCCATTATATGACAGCTATCCGCACGAGCCAACAATTTTGGCACGGTTTGTGCCGAAAATCTGGCATGGTCATTCGAGCGCGTTCGCTTGTTTTTTTCCTCTTTCAGCCCGTATCCTATATAGGTAAGGAGGCACCCCCCGGTTCCGCAGCGGATCATCAATTTCTTAACAAGCTCACTTAGCGCAAACTCTGTCTGTCAACTCTGCAAACGCCTTGTTTTTCATGTTCGCGTATGGTAAAATACACAAATAGCCAGTCCAACCCGCCCGCATTTATTTTGCATTTTGACGGATTTTGGCCATCACTGCCAAACAATTCACTTCCGCTTCAAGGGCGGCAGCACCGCTGCGGTATAAATTCAGCCGGGACAAACCCATGGCTGAACTTCTTCTATATTCCTACATTTAAGGGAGGAAAGAAACTTATGAAACGAAGGATTTTGTCATCCCTGATGGCACTTGTGTTGTGTCTCACACTCCTTCCGGCAGCGGCCTATGCCGACGGGGGCACGGCGGTCTATGTCAGCAGCAGCGGCAATGATGGGACCGGTGACGGCTCGGCGGACAAGCCCTTCGCCACGCTGGCCAAGGCGGTCGAAGCGGCGGAGAACGGCGCGACGGTCTACGTCATGAGCGACCTGACCATGACGGCGCCGCCCGTTTTTACAGCAAGTCGCTGACGATCACCAGCGGCGAGGGCGGCCCTTACACTGTTACGCGCGACAATAGCTTTACCACGCAGAGCGACCACGCCCGAAGCTGGTACAACCCCGCCATGATCGAGGTGCAGACGCACACCGGCGGTGAGGGCGCCGGTCTGACCCTGACGAACATCATTTTTGACGATGCCGGCAAGAAAGAGGGCACGGTGTTTGCTCAGGCCGTCAGTGATGGTTCTGTCGGCGCTGCCAGCAACGATAATCTCGTTTATGTGCAGGACGCCATCATCGCCTCCAACGCCACCGTTCCCAGCACGATCACGCTGGGTGAGGGCGCGGTGCTGCAAAACTTCGGCGGTATGTCTGCTGTACGGGTGACAGATCAGGCCAAACTGGTCATGAAATCCGGCAGCGTGATTAAGGATGCTTCGTCGATCACACGAAGCAAAGGCGATGCAGGCTCCGTCGGCCCCGCCGGCGCGGTCTGGCTGCAAGGTGGCAGCTTCGAGATGAAAGCCGGTGCTGCGATCCAAAACATCAACGGCCGCGCGGTCTATGCGGACGGCGACAGCGTAAGCGTCGGCGGCACGATCAGCGGCATCACCGACAATACCGATATGTGGCAGAGCAGGAACGGCTGCGCTATTCACCTGCGCGGTGAGAATGCCAGTGCGGTCCTGACCTCTACCGCTGTGGTCGAAAATATCTTCGGCAGCGACAGCATGAACAGCAGCGCGATCTATGTGACCGGTGCGGACAATCATTTCCTTACGGAAAAGGGTTCCACGATCAGGAAGCTAACGCAGACGATTGGTGTTAACTGTGTTTCCAATAAGAACACCAAACTCAACGGTGAAATTACCGAAGTAAGCGGTGCCATCCCACTCCGTTTGGACACCGCCGACGTTGTTCTTGGTAAAGATGGCATCATCCACAAGAATGAGCTTGCTTCTCACGGGGCGGCCTACGTTCATAACAGTTCAAATCTAACCATTTATGGCAAGATCAATGACAATCACTCTTCTTCCGGCTTAAATGCCGCGGCACTTTATATTGTCGTCAACGGCGGTGATTCCCATGCGACGCTGGAGCCGGGCGGTGAGATCTGCAACAATACCAACAAGGGCAACAAATACGGCGCGGCCGTGGAATTGCAGCAGGGCAGCTGCTCTTTCACCATGAACGGCGGCACGATCAGCGGAAACAGCGGTCCATGCGGCGCGGTACAAGTGCACAAGGGCAGCGCCAAGTTCATAATGAACGGCGGCGAGGTGACGGGCAATACCTCCAAAACAGGCAAAGAGGCCGGAATTTATGTTGAGTACGAAACGCCGACCGTGGAGTTGAACGCGGGCAAGGCGCAAAGCGTCACGCTTGCAGCAAATGTATCTGCCTTACCAAGCAAAGGCCATATTTACATTTCCGACCGCTTTGATTTGGAGAGCGGCCTTGTGACCATGACACAGGACACCAAGACCGTCACCCCTGCGGCGGACAGCCTGAACATCAAGCTGGGCAATGCCAGCGCCGACAGCAAGGCGGCCTTGAAAACCGCTTCCAACGGCAACGGTTGGGCTGATCCTTTCGCCACCTTCTGGGTCCAGCGGAACGGCGCTGCCGAGCTGATGATTGACGGGCTGACGCTTGACTCTGCTCTTCCTCAAATCGTTTATGCGCTGGTACAGGAGACCGGTGCGGACGGTAAACCGGTGTCCGGCGCGGAGGTCAGGGTATACAGCACAAAAATTACTGACGACGGCATCCGTCTGACACTTCCCAACGGCTATACGAACGGCTGCGCGGTTGGGCTGGCACAGCCTACCACCGACTTCGGCAGCGTCGGCATCTCAGGCCCTACAGAAATTGCGAAGACCTCTGATGCCGCGCCCTACGAGGTCCCCTATACCGTGACCTACACCATGTCGGACAGCCTGCTCAGTATGCTGCAGCACGCTCTGTACGGTGTGCCGATGACCTTTGTGGTGGAGCTGGACAGCCGTCTCACGGCGAAAAAGGACGCTGCTGCCGACAAGTTCCTCTACACCTTTGACGGCGACGGCGTGCTCAACGTCGATGAGAGTCAGATTACGGTGAGCGCCGACGGACATACGATCAGGGTTGTCTGCACACCTGTGGACAACTGGCAAAAAGCACTGGAAGGCAAAACTTCGGTTGTTATGAAGCTGGACGGCACCGGCGTACTGGCGGCAACGGGTTTCGACGCCGGTAAATATCTGAACACCACGGGCCATATCGAGGGCACGATCGGTTCGCTCCCCATTATGATCCCCGCCAATGTCTGCCGGACCAAGATGACCGCCCAGACCTACACCGTGACCTATGACGCAAACGGTGGCTCCGGCACAATGACCGACAAAAATAGTCCCTATGCTGACGGGGCCGCAGCTACAGTTCTCACAAACGGCTTTACCCGCAGCAGATATACTTTCACCGGCTGGAACACCGAGCCGGACGGAAGCGGTAGACCCTACGCGGAAGGCGTCTCCATCAAGATGCTCAGTAATGTCGTTCTCTACGCGCAGTGGACGCGCAACAGCAGTCACGACAACGATGATGACGATTACTTCTTCGCCATTCAGAAGGTGGATGCACAGGACGGCCACGCCCTGAACGACGCGACCTTCGAGCTGTATCAGCGGGACAGCCGGGACAACAAGCTGCCAGCGTCCCGGAAGACCACGGCCCACTGGGGCACGGAGAGCGGCATCGCCCTGTTCAGCGTGTCCGCCACCAAGACAAGCGACGGCGGCAGCACCTGGTATTACCGGGAAATCACCGCCCCGGAGGGCTATGTTCTGGACCGGACGGAGCATAAAATCAAGGCCACGAACTTCTCCGACACCTCCGGCACCGCCGTCCAAAACGCGGTCACCGTGCGGAACTACCGCGGCACCACCCCCGACCTGCTGAATGACAGCGACCACTTCGCCTATGTCATCGGCTACATGGACGGCAACGTCCGGCCCTACGGCCTGATCTCCCGGGCGGAGACCACCACCATTTTCTTCCGCCTGCTGAAGGATTCCGTCCGTGACGGCAATCTGCTCACCAGCAACACCTACACCGATGTGGCGGACGATTACTGGGCCAATACCGCCATCTCCACCATGACCGGTCTGGGCATCGTGCAGGGCCGCAGCACCACGACCTTCGACCCCAAGGCGCCCATCACCCGCGCCCAGTTCGCCGCCATCTGTGCCCGATTTGACACTGGAAAGAGCAGCGGCACCCAGACCTTCACCGACATCAAGGGCCACTGGGCTGAGAAGTACATCCAGCGGGCTGCGGAGCTGGGCTGGATCAAGGGCTTCGAGGACGGCACCTTCCGTCCTGATACCTACATCACCCGCGCACAGGCCATGACCATGATCAACCGGGTGCTGAACCGCATCCCCGAGGAGAACAGCGACCTGCTGCCCGGCATGAACGTCTGGCCGGACTGCAGCCCCGGTGACTGGTTCTATCTGGCTGTTCAGGAGGCCACCAACTCTCATGATTACAAGCACAAGGCCGGTAACTATGAGACCTGGACGAAGCTGATGAAGAACCCCGACTGGACCCGGTACGAAAACTGACATTTTGTGAAACTTTTTTGAAAAACGACCGTCTATATCAATATAGACGGTCGTTTTCATTTTTTCAGATGGAGGTGCTTCTCATGAAACGGATCTTCGCTCTTCTCCTTGCCGCGGTCAGTCTGATTTCCCTGACCGCCTGCGCGCAGCCAGAGGCCAAAACCGTCAGCAAATACCAACTGGCCGCCCCGCAGTATCCCCAGATGGCGCCGTACCCGGACGAGACCAAGTTCAGCAAACCCAACGGAGATTTTGACAGTGACGGCTTCAATCAGGTTTATGACGCATGGCAGGCAGACCGCAGAAAGCAGACGGATCAGCCGGAGGGCTATACGGACGTGCTGGACGGCTACCTCCGCGCCGCCATTCCCCAGCTTCTCACCGGCGGCAGTGGAGAGAACAAGGTCTGCTCCCCCATCAACCTCTACATGGCCCTCGCTATGCTGGCAGAGGTGACAGGCGGCGAGAGCCGGGAGCAGATCCTCGCCCTGCTGGGCAGCGGCGATGTGGACGCCCTCCGGGCCGAGGCCGCCGCTGTCTGGAACGCCAACTACTGTGATGACGGCGCGGTGACCAGTATTCTGGCCAACTCCCTGTGGCTCAGCGACAAAATCAGCTTCAAGCAGGAAACCATGGACGCGCTGGCAAAGTATGATTACGCCTCGTCCTTCCGGGGCGAAATGGGCGCCGCCGCCTTTGACAAGGCGCTTCAGGACTGGATCGACCAGCAGACCGGCGGGCTTTTGAAGGAGCAAGCCTCCGGCCTGACAATGGACAAGGAAACGATCCTCGCGCTGGCGTCCACCATCTATTTCCGGGCCAAGTGGAGCGGCGAGTTCTCCGAAGCCAACACCGTGCCGGATACCTTCCACGCCGACAGCGGCGATACGACCTGTGACTTCATGCGTCAGCGCGGGACGAACACCTATTACTGGAGCGACCATTTCTCCGCGGTTTCCAAGCGGTTGGAGGGCAGCGGCGCCATGTGGCTCCTACTGCCGGACGAAGGCGTTGCGCCGGAGGAGCTGCTGGCCGATGAAGCGGCTATGGACTTCCTTCTCAGCGGCGGTGAGAGCGCGGAGAGCAAATACCTCATCGTCAACCTCGCTTTGCCAAAGTTCGACGCGGCATCGGACCTGGATCTGGCCGACAGCCTGAAGGCTCTGGGCATCACGGAAGTCTTTGATCCGGCGGTCTCGGACTTTTCCCCCATGACTGACGATACGGCGGCCTATCTCTCTCAGGCCAAGCACGCCGCCCGCGTGACCGTTGACGAGGAAGGCGTCACCGCCGCGGCCTATACCGTTATGATGGTGTGCGGCACAGCCGCCCCGCCGGAGGAGGAAGTGGACTTCGTTCTGAACCGTCCCTTCGTGTTCGCCATCACCGGGACTGACGGCCTGCCGCTGTTTGTGGGCATCGTCCATCAGCCGCAGCCGTGATTGGAAGGCCTGCTTCGCAGGCGGCAGATGCAAGGGCACTTACCGTTTCCATATCGCGGGGTTTCAGACACGCAAAAGATCTCAAACGCAAGGGGCGGCATCTGCCGCCCCTTTTTCATGGTCAGAAACACTGTCCGCAAAGTGCTGGCCGCCCTTTGCTTTTACGTTTCGTCCAAGAAACTCAAATTTTTTTAGTCAAAATTACCAGATGCACTGTCCGTTTCTGACGGACAGCGAAAAAAGCTGTATTTTCTGAAATCAGTCAATTTGTCCGTGCATCAAACACATTTGATTACACTGTATGGTCATTTGGTGAAAAGCCTGCGAAAACCGCAGGAAAAATTTTGTGCGGATTTTCTCTTGCGGGCGGTATTGTATCTGCATGAAATACATCCATCTGCAAGAGGCGGACGCTTTGAGCGGTCCGGATCTCGCAAGGAGGATGAATTGAATGAAGAAGCTTGTTTCCATCATGCTGGCGCTGGCTATGTCCATGAGTCTGGCGGCCTGCGGCGCTGACAGCTCCAGCGATGCCAGCAGCGGCAGTCAGAGCAGTTCTGACGCCGCTTCCGGCGAAAAAGTCGTAAAGATCGGCGTATTTGAGCCTGCTACCGGTGACTCCGGCGCCGGCGGCAAGCAGGAGATGATGGGTATGCAGTACGCCAACCATATGACCCCCACCGTGGACATCGGCGGCGAGACCTACAAGGTGGAGCTGGTCTATGCCGATAACGGCTCCGATTCCGCCAAGGCTCCTACCGCCGCTTCTGAGCTGGTAAGCAAGGACGTTTCTCTGGTGCTGGGTACCTACGGTTCCAGCTCCGCCATGGCCGGCGGCCCCATTTTCGGTGAAGCGGGTCTTGCCGCCATCGGTGTGACCTGCACGAACCCCAATGTTACCGCGGGCAACGATTATTATTTCCGTATCTGCTTCCTTGACCCGTTCCAGGGGACGGTGCTGGCCAACTTCGCACAGGATAAGTTTTCCGCCAAGAAGGCCTACTGCTTGGGCGAGTTGGGCAACGAGTACGATCAGGGCCTGATCAAGTACTTCACCGACGCCTTTGACGGCGAGGTCATCACCGACTCCTTCCCCACCAACACCTCCGATTTCAGCACGTATCTTGCCAAGGCAAAGGATCAGGGGGCTGAGGTCATTTTCTGCCCGGTGTCCATTGCCTATGCGACACAGATTATCAAGCTGGCCGCGTCCATGGGGCTGGAGATCCCCATCCTCGGCTCCGATACGCTGGACAGCAACAAGGTGCTGGAGGCGGCTGCCGGTTCCGATGTGCAGCTGTATGTTTCTACGTTCTATCAGGAGGGCGGCTCTCCCGAATTCGACGAGGGCATCAAGGCCTGACTGAACGAGGACGCCACCGCCATGACCAACAACGGCGGCAATGACACCATCGCGGCCGTCACCGCCATGGGCTATGACGCCTACTATGTGGCGCTGGAGGCTCTGAAGGCCGCCGGCTCCACCGATCCCGCCGCCGTCAAGGCCGCGCTGCCCGGTGTAACCTACACCGGCGTCACCGGCGACATCGCCTTTGACGACATCGGCGACGCTATCCGCGACACTGCCTACATCAAGGTGGCTGACACCGCCAACAACGCCTGGACGCTGGAGACGGTCCAGACTGTGGAATAAGCCTGCCATCCGGCCAGCCTGGCGGGGTATCCCCCGCCAGGCGGCTTGTTCTTGCGCGAGATGGGACCGCCCTGCCTGGCGGGGCCCCCCCCGCCAGGCGGTCTTACCGTTTACAGACGGTTCGCGTGAAAGCGCCAAGGCCGGAACCGCCCCGAAAGCAGCCGCTCCGCGGCTTTTTCCAAGACGGCTCCGCCGCGTGCTTTTCCGCGTAAAACTTGAAAGAAAAGGGAGGGTTCCCCGTGCAATACGGCATCTCCATTCTGCTCTCCGGCATATCGCTGGGCGGGCAGTACGCCCTCATCGCCATCGGCTACACCATGGTCTACGGCATCCTGCGGCTGATCAACTTCGCTCACGGTGACGTATTCATGGTAGCCGGTCTGATGATGGTCTACCTCAGCGCCAGTCTGCCGCTGCCCGCGGCCATTCCCCTGATGGTGATCCTGACGGTGCTGCTGGGCTTCATCATCGAGCGGGCGGCCTACAAACCCCTGCGGACAGCCCCCCGGATGTCGGTGATGATCTCCGCCATCGGCGTCAGCTATCTGCTGCAAAATCTGGCGACCTATGTCACCGGCGGCCTGCCCCAGATGTACCCCGCCCTGCCCGGTCTGTCCAACCAGCTGACCATTGCGGGGGTATCCACCAAGTATGTGACGGTGGTCACGCCGGTGCTGGTGGTGCTTCTGGTGGCGGCCCTGACCCAGCTCATCAACCACACCCGGATCGGCATGGCCATGCGGGCCGTGTCCCGGGATTTTGAAACCGCGCAGCTCATGGGCATCCGGATCAACAGCGTGATCTCCGTGACCTTCATCATCGGCTCTCTGCTGGCGGCCATCGGCTCCCTGCTGTACTTCACCAACTACCAGTCCATCGTCCCCCTGTCCGGCTCCCTGCCGGGACTGCGGGCCTTCGTAGCGGCGGTATTCGGCGGTATCGGCTCCATTCCCGGCGCTGTGGTAGGGGCGTTTCTCATCGGTATCTGCGAGAGCGTCATCAAGGGCTCCGATTGGAGCGTCTTTTCCGACGCCTTTACCTTCGCCATCCTGATCGTGGTGCTTTGCGTGAAGCCCACGGGTCTGTTCGGCGAAAAGGTCACGGACAAAGTGTAAGGGGGGATCGACTGTGCTGAACGAAAAGAAAAGCAAACGGGGCACGGTGATCGCCCTGCTCTGCGCGCTGGCGCTGTTGGCGCTGGTCGTTCTGCTGGAAAACACCATGAAGCCCACGGGCATGCTGTTCACCGTTCTGAAAAAGGGCGCGGTATATGCGCTGGTGGCGGTGTCCATGAACCTGCTCAACGGCTTCACCGGCCTGTTTTCTCTGGGACAGGCGGGCTTCATGCTGCTGGGCGCTTACACCTACGCCATTCTCACCATTCCCACGGCGGACCGGGAAGCGGTGTACTATCT
>ERZ773195.2608-NODE-2608-length-11122-cov-5.182796_pt1 | contig 11122 bp, 5 predicted proteins | sample MGYA00580530_ERZ773195 | MGnify/ENA primary metagenome ERZ773195 (study PRJEB29015, sample SAMEA2737751) | human gut metagenome | biome: human gut; feature: human-associated habitat; material: faeces | place: China | collected 2012 ...
TGTCAGAATTTTTGTTATGTTTTCATCCTTGAAAAGCCTGTAAAATTCCTTGCCAAGCTCACACACAAAATTGACATCAATCTGATGATTGAGAAAGCTGTCCACCTTGAGCACGTTGCCCTCACGGACGATGCCGTCTTTGCGGATGCGGTCTTCCAGCATTTTCATAGTTCGTCTCTTCCTCCCAATTTTCCTGTCACAAAACGGTCAATATTTCATATCAGTATACCGGATACTTTCCCGGTTGGCAAGGCTTTTTCTGCCCAAATTTGACTCGTTCTCTCCGGTTTTTTCAGCCCTTTCGATTATAAGTATGACTTTTGTGGTACGGTCTGTGTCTCAGGGCGGGCGATTTGTGCAGTTGTCTCTTGTTTTCTGCGCAAAATCGAGTATACTGGTAGCAACCGGAAACGGCTTGCTGCGGCTGACGAGGGCCGCACCGGGAAAAGGAGTCAGTATATGAAGACAGGGTTAGTATTAGAGGGCGGTGCCATGCGGGGGATGTTCACCGCAGGCGTTCTGGATGTCCTGATGGAGCACGGCCTCACCACCGATGGCACCATCGGCGTGTCGGCGGGCGCGGTGTTCGGCTGCAACTTCAAGTCGCACCAGATCGGCCGCGTCATCCGCTACAACACCGAATATTGCAACGACAAGCGCTACGCCAGCTTCCGCAATCTGCTGCGCACCGGCAACCTCTACAGCGAGGATTTCTGCTACCACGAGGTGCCGGAAAAGCTGGACCCCTTTGATGAAGAGGCCTTCCGCGCTTCGCCCATGGACTTCTTTGTCGTCTGCACCGACCTGCGCACCGGCGACCCTATCTACCACAAGTGCCGCAGCGGCGACGCCGAGGACGTGCGCTGGATGGAGGCTTCGGCGTCCATGCCGCTGGCAGCGAAGGCCGTCAGGATCGGCCACTACTCCCTGCTGGACGGCGGCGTGGCCGACTCCATCCCCGTCCGCTTCTTCGAGAGCCTGGGTTACAAGCGGAACCTCATCATCCTGACCCAGCCCAAAGGCTTTGTGAAAAAGAAGAATCCCATGCTGCCCGCCATCCGTGCGCGGTATCTGCGCTATCCGGCCTTCGTGGCAGCGGTGGCCGACCGTCACGAGCGGTACAACGAGGCCCTCTCCTACATCGCCATGCAGGAGACATCGGGCAAGGACTATGTCATCCGCCCGCCCATCCCGCTGGAGATCGGCGCTATGGAGCGCGACCCCGCCCAGCTGCGCCGGGTCTACGAGACGGGCCGCGCCGTAGCGGAGAACCAGATCGATAAGATAGAGGCGTTCCTGAACGATGTGAAGGAGACGGAGGAATAACCTCTCCGTCACGGCTGACGCCGTGCCACTGCCCGGGTTGCGGCACCCAGCATCCGCAGCGCTTTGCTTGCGTCTTGCTGGCCGCGGCCCCAACAGCGACTCCCTGTTTCCGCCACTGGCGGCGGTCGTCGTTATTGCTCCTAACGAGGGAAGGCTTTGGCATTCCGTAAAGCTTCGCCTCTTCGCCAGAGGCTCCCCTACTAGGGGAGCTGTCGAGCGGCAGCGAGACTGAGAGGTTGTACGAAGACGAGCCTAACCTACAAACAAAGCAGGAGCCCCATCCATTCGGATGAAGCTCCTGCTTTTCTTATAACTTACTGCATATCCGTCTCAGAGATGGGGGTATCCAGCTCATCGGCGGGGGTGTCTGCCGTCTCAGGCTGTTTGCCCTTCTTCTCCCTGCGGGGCTTTTCACCCTTGGGGCCGTGCTTCGACTTGATGCGCTTTGCCAGCAGAAGGAGCAGCACCAGCAGGGCTGCGCCGCCGGCGCAGAAGGCCCAGATGGGGAGCTTTGCAGGGACGAAAGCCACTTCGACCTCGGTGCCGGTAGTGGTGAAGGTGGTGTAGCTGCCGAAGCTGCCCGTCTCCACCTTATGCCAGCTGCCGTCGGCCTGCTTGACGTAGACCTTGCCCTTGGCCTTGCCGGGGGTCAGATAACGGATCTGGTGGGTCTCATTGCCGTCATCGGTGAACTCCAGCAGCCACTGCTCTGTCACACCGTGGACATCGGCTGTGATGTCCTGCTGGGTGACCTGCACGGCGTTGGAACCGCCGAAGAAGCCGTCCACAAAGAAAACGGGGCGTCCGTTCTCGCGGGTGACGCTGCTGCTCAGAGACGGGATGTAGGGCGTGTACTCCACATTGACCACGGTGTCGGTGTGGAGCTGGTCGAGGACGGGTGTGCTCCACTCGGCGTAGTATCCATTCTTCTGGGGGATCTCGGGGTAGTCGGCCAGAGTGAAGGACGCACCGTAGTCAAAGCTGATCTTCTTGATGATGTGGCCGTCGGCCTTGAAGATCAGGTTCAGCTTGCGGAAGGAGTCCGGCACATTCTCCTGAGCCAGCAGGGTCTCATAGGTGACCGGCTCTGCCTGACCGACGCGGCTCAGGCGGTCGATGCCCTGCAGATCGTCGGAGACGAAGAGGTTGCCATAGAAGTCGCCGTCCTGTCCGCCGGAGACAGCACCTACGTACTGCTGGCCTTCCAGCACAGAGACGATGGCGCGGTTGTTGATGGCGATGAGGCTGCCGTCGGTGAGGTCGCTGTCGGTACCCTGACCGACAATGCCGCCGATGTACTTTTCACCGCTGAGGGCGCATTTTGCCCAGTTGCTGCGGAGCTTGGCGCTGGCCGCACCGGCAATGCCGCCCACCTGATTGACGCCGGTGACGTCGCCGTAGGACTCGCAGGCCGTCACAAGGCCCAGTTCCTCCTGGCCGACGATGCCGCCGACCATATCCTTCTTGGCGGTGATGCTGCCCTCGTTGATGTTGCCGGTGAGGACGGCGCTGACGGTATAGGAGGTGCGCAGCAGCGAGGTACCCTCGTCCTTGTTGTCCTCCTCGGGGTCCAGCAGGTTTTCGACGCCCATGGTACCGGCGATGCCGCCCACGTTCATGTCGGCGTCGATGCTGCCGCGGTTGATGCTGTTTTCAATTTTGCCGTCGGACTGGGAAGCGATGAGGTCTTCCGACTCATCCTCGTAGATGGTCTTGCTGCCCGGGTCGCTGATCTCTTCCACAGCATCCAGCATCAGGTTGGACACAACGCTGACCTGTGCGGTCACGGCGCGCATCTTGTCGGTCAGCTGGTTGCTGGCGGTGCGCATGGTGCTGTTGATGTCGTCCATCTTGTCGTTGATGGCGCTGACAGCATCAAAGAGGGAGTCCTTGGTGTTGGTCAGTTCTGCCGAGGGACGAGGCACCTTGATAGGGTCCTGCTGGTTGAGCCAGTGGAGAATATCGCGGGTCTGGCCCATCATATCGGTCAGGCCGCCGAGGCCGTCCTGCATCTGGCCCAGAGCCACGGAGGTATGCGCCAGCGTTGCACTGGTGAGGGCGGCGTCGGTCTTAAGCAGGTCGAGGGAGTCGCTCAGGTCATCCATGGCGTCGCTCAGCTTGTCGGAAGCATCGCTCAGCTGATCGAGACCATCCTTGATGCTGCCGCCGCCGTTATTGCCGACCCAGTCCTTGATGTTGTCCATGATGCCGTCGGTGATGCTGCCCATGCCGTCCAGCGCGTCAGAGGCTTTGGTCAGAGCCGCAGCCAGCTCGGGGTGGTCGGAGGCCGAGACGGACTTGGCAGCGCTGCCCACGATGCCGCCCATCTGGGTGGCAATGGTAGAGATGGTGCCGATGGCACTTGCGATTTGGGAAGTAGCACTGGCAATGTCACTGTCGTTGGACAGGAGGGACGCCGTGCGCAGCAGGCCCATGCCTGCGGTGACGGCCTTCATCGCCGGAGCCATGCCGCTGCCCAGCGTGAAGACGCTGGCCACAGAGTTGGCCACCTTCAGCAGCTCAATGCCGGTCTTGAGGTTCTTATCCGACTTCTTCTCGGCAGAGAGAGAGTCGTAGCCGGTCAGGATGGTGGAGATCGCCTGCGAGGCAGCGCTGTCATCGCCGGTATCGACAGACTCCAACAGCTGTTTGATACCCTCAGAGATAGCCGACATCCCGTCACGGCCATCCTCGGCCGCGTCGCTCACCTTGTCCAGACCGGAGCTGGTCTTGCTGAGGGCGCTGGATGCCATCAACATCTCAGCGGCCATCTCGCGCATGGCCCACTTGAGGTTTCCAGTGGCATCGGTCAGCTTGGTCATGGCATCTTCGCCGGTGTCCATGACGGGTTCGAGTTTGGTGAGGGTATCGGCCAGCAGAGTGGAGGCGCGGTCGATCTCGTCGGCCACCTCGTCGCCGTAGTCGCTGGCCTGATCGTCCAGCTGGCGTGCCGCTGCAATGGCGGTGTCCATCTGGCTGGTCATGGCGCTGAAGGAATTGGAGATGCTGGCGGTGGAGTTCTCGACAACGCCGGTGGTGTCATCGACAAGGCCGCGCAGAACATCCAGCTCCGAACGGAGACGCTTGATGGTGTCCTTAGAGAGGTCGAGTTCGCGATAGGGTTCCGCCTGACCGGCAATGCCGCCCACGTCCTTGCGGCCCAGAACACGGCCCTGGTTGATGCAGCCGGATACGAGGCCGTCGGTGCGGCCCACGATGCCGCCCACGTTGTAGCCGATATGCTCGTAGCCGACAGTTCCGGTGTTGACGCTGGTCAGGATCATGCCGGAGGAGCGGCCTGCGATGCCGCCGGTGTCGGTGGCGACGTTGGTGACGGAATTGGTGGCGTCGTCATCGGCGGCGGCTATCTTGTTGTTGATCTGGTCCACCATCTTGGCGGTGAAGCCGTCGGTGTCGAGAGAGGCTTCCTGATATTCGGTGTTGATGCTGCCCACGTTGGTGCAGCCGGTGATGGCGCCGAGGTTGTAGCCTGCGATGCCGCCGGTGGAAGATTTGCCGGTGACGATGGCGCGGGCAGTGCTGTGGTCGATGGTGCCTTCGGACTCGTTGCGGCCCACGATGCCGCCCACCTCGCTGTCGCCGGTGACGACGCCGGTGAACTGGCAGTTGATGAGGGTACCGTGGTTGATGCCTACGATGCCGCCGGTGGTGGTGTCGGCAGAGTCAGAGACAGACACGATGCCCCGCACGCTCAGGGACTCGATGGAGCCCTGTTCCTCCACGATGCCGAAGAGACCCGCCGGGGAATACTGGCCCGTAATGGTCAGGTCCGAGATGGTGTGGCCATTGCCCTTGAGCTGTCCGCTGAAGGACGGGATGGGCTCCCACAGCATCCCCTCGAGGGAGAGGTCTTTCTGTAGAATAACCGTCTTGCCCACCGACCACTGGTCGTAGGCACAGCTCCTGGCCAGCGAAAGCAGGTCCGAGACGCTGTTGATGTAAATGGTATCGCCGTCGTCAGACGCGAACACCGGCAGTGCGATGCTCAGCGCCAGCACAGCGGCCAGAAGCGCAGCCGTCAGGCGGCGCAGCAGATGGTTACTGGTCTTCATTCTGCACCTCCTGTTGTTTATTGTCGTCCAGTTCCTGAGAGACGTTGCCCGAGATGACGGTCAGCTGGACGTCGCCGTCCACGATGGCGTTCATCGTACCGGCCACAGAGCCGTGGATCTCGCCCTGCACGATGCCGTTGACACGCATACGGCCATTGCCGCTGCTGCGGGCCACCAGCTTCGGCACAGCAAAGGAGGTACGGTCCACGATGCGGGTGCCGATGAGCAGGATCTGAGGCAGGACGAAGAGGACGAGGATGATGGAGATGATGGTGCCTCGGCCCAGACACTGGCCGATGCCCACGATGCAGGCGTCGGAAGTCATCTGGCCGATGAGGATGCCGGACACGGTCATGATGGTGCCGGAAGTCAGGATGGTCGGGAACGCGAAGTTGATGGTCTCTATCATGGCCTGCTTGTGCTCCATCTTATCCTTCAGTTCGTTGAAACGGGTAGCGATGACGATCGCGTAGTCGATGTTCGCGCCCATCTGGATGGAGCTGACGATGAGGTAGCCCATGAAGTAGAGGTTGGTCCCCATGAAATACGGGAACGAGAAGTTTATCCAGATAGCGCCCTGAATGACCACGATGAGCAGGATAGGCATACCGACGGACTGGAAGGTGAACAGCAGCACCAGCAGGACGATAAAGATGGACACGACGTTGACGACGACATTATCGACGGCGAAAGACTTCTGGAAATCGTACTCGTTGGTGGCGTCACCGGCCATGTAGAGCTCGCCGTCCGGGTAATACTTCCGGGCGATGGAGCGGATGGTGTCGGTGAACTCATAAGTAGTCTGGCCGGGTTCCAGAGAGGGGCTCAGGTAGATGAGGACGCGGTTGTAGTCGTTGCCCTGCAGCTGGGCCAGTGCGCTCTCCATCTGGTCGCGGGCGTCGTGGAGGTCGTCCAGGTCTTCCTGAGAGAGGGAGACGATGCCGGTGTCGGCCTCGTCGCAGACGTAGAGGAACATATCCACGAGCGGCACTTTATAGGAGGCGAAGTTGCCGATGACCTGGCCGTACTCCTCGTTCTCGATGGCGTAGGCGGTGTAGATCATCTGGGCGGCCTCGTAGTCCAGGTCGGCCATCTCGGAGAACTGGCGGGCGGTGAGCTTGTCTTCCAGCATATAGCCGTCCTGGGCCTCGATGTTGGACAGACCCTTGGTGGAGTCTATCTCATCGCAGCTTTCCAGCTCCTCCAACATCTTTTTCTCGATGCTGTAATCGTCGTTCTTGGGGTAGACGAGTGCCACGAGGTTCGACTTGGTGAAGTTTTCTTCGATCATCTGGTCCGCGATGAGGGATTCGTTCATCTTCGGCACCTTGATGACATCGTAGCCGTAGGCGTAGGGACAAAGGTTCGAGAAGTGGTAACCGATGAGGATGACCACCAGGAAGATGACAGGGATGACCTTGCGGGTGCGCCATGCAAAACGGCCCACGAAGGGGATCTCCGGCACGAAGTTCCTGTGCTTGGTCTTATCCATGTAGGGTCCGAAGAGCATCAGCAGGCCGGGCATGACCACGAACACCGAGAGCATCGCAAAGAGGATGGACTTGATGAGGCAGACGGCCATATCGGAGCCGATGCGGAACTGCATGAACAGCATGGCCACGAGGCCGCCGATGGTGGTCAGGGAGCTGGAGCTGATCTCGGGGATGCTCTTGCTCAGGGACTCGATGACGGCCTCCTTCAGAGGCATGGTCTGGTGTTCTTCCTTGAAGTGGTTGCAGAAGATGATGGCGTAGTCCAGCGACAGCGCCAGCTGCAGGATGTTCGTGACCGAGTTGGACACGAAGGAGATGGTGCCGAGCATGAAGTTGGTACCCATGTTCAGGATCATGCCCACCACGAAGGTGAGGATGAGGACGGGTACCTCGGCGTAGGTCTGGGACGTCAGGAGCAGGACGATGACGATGATGACGGCAACGTACACCATGATGACCCGCACCTCGGCATCAATGGTCTCCTGCTGGGTGTTGCCCAGCGAGGTGGAGACGTAGATGTCGTAGTCGGCGAGGTATTCCTTCACCCGGTCGAGGGCCTCGAGGCACTGGTCATCGTCCTCGGGGTAGTCGAAGGTGATGGAGTAAAGGGCCGACACCGAGTCCTTATTATAATGGTCGGTCGTGTCGTCGTAGTCCAGCATCTGGACGCCCTTGAGCTCGGTGAGCCTGTCGGAAAGCTCATCGGCCTCAGTGGGCGTGATGTTGGCCACCATGACGTCGGCAGAGCCGTAGGTCGTGAACTGCTCGTCCATGATGTCAAGGCCCATGCGGGTCTCCGAGGTCTTGGGCAGGTAGGTGGTCATGTCGGTCTCGACCTTGACCCACCGCACCGAGAACACCGTGAAGATGGCAGCCAGAATGACAAACAGGAACACAAGGTTGCGGCGTTCCACGATCTGGCGCGCAAGCTTGTGCATGAAGTCTATCTGTGGTTTTTCGTGTTCGTTCAAAGCGTCCGTCCTCCTTTGTCGTGATTTTTTTGCAGTTTCATCCCCGGGGATGGGCTGCGCAGTCGTCTCATAAACAACCTCCGTCCGATAAACTACATTTGGTGATTTTGTGAAAATTCGAAGGGAAATATTTGTACAAATGATATAATAGAGCGCTGCCCATCAAAAAGCAAGCGACAAAACCACGCGAATGATAAAATTTGCATGTTCTTAGCTGCCCTCTCAGTCATCGCTGCGCGCCTGAGAGGGCTAGTGTTTCCGTTTCCTGCGCGGCCCCGCATTGACGTAGCCGAACACTGTGCCACAGACGCCGCCGACGATGTGCATGAAGTTGGCCACGTTGTCCCGCACAAAGATGATGTCATAGACCTGTTGGCCCAGATAGAGCGCCGCCACCAGCAGCATGGTGACGGGGATGCCGCCCGAGAAGCCGGACAGGGATGCCAGCATGATGAGCATGAAGACGATGCCTGACGCGCCCAGCAACGCCGTGCGGGGGAACAACGCACACTGCAGAATGCCCGAGATGAGGGCCGTGAGCAGGATGCCTTTGAGCAGGGGCAGGCTGCCGTACTTTTCCTCCATCGGCGGGCCGACGACGAGGAGAAGCAGCATATTGTTCAGGAAATGGTCCCAGCTGCCGTGGCCCAGCACATGGCCGAAGAGCCGGATGTAAAACAGCGGGTCTTTCAGCGAGGAACGGTAAACGCTGAACAGATGGGTGGTCGTCCAGCCGCCGGTGTACTGGCCCAGGAACAGCACCCCCAGTGAGAGGAGGAAAAATGTCAGGATGACCGGCGAATTGTACTGCACAGACAGCGTGAATTTGGGTCGTTTCGTAGTTGTTTCCTTCTTTCCCGGCCCGTCCGGGGCCGCAGTATGAGTGATACGACCATCATATCATAATCTTCAAGGTTTTTCCACAACTTTCGTCGGTTCAACCCCGGGTCTGCTCCCAATAGGCCCCCATGCTCTGGCCGGGCTGGTCGGTGACTTCGTCGCTGAGGTAGTCCGCGAGGCCCACGGCGGCAGGCTGCCAGCTGCGGGCTGCCTCTACCGTGGGGTACTCCACCTCGGCGTACCAGAACTCCGTCGGCTGGCCCTCGTCCACATGATTCACTTCCAGCACCGCACTGTCCGGCAGCAGGTAGCTGCGGCGGAGCTTCGGGATAAGGGGCCTGCCGATGATCTTCGTCTCGAGGTCATTGAAAAGCGCAGGGTCGATGTCCCGCTCGATCTCTTCCCTCGCCAGCCCGCTGCCCGACTTGAAGCAGAGGACGTAGTGGGTCTTGCCGCCCGTCAGGGCCTCTTCCCGGATGCGGACGGTGGGCTGCACGCTGATGTAGCCCTGCCGCATGGCAAACTCCTCTTTCAGCGGCAGCCCCTCCGGCCAGCCGTTCACCATCCACTTGCGCTCGATCTCCATGATGTTTTCCTTCCTTTCGGCGGTTTTTGTATTTATTCTAACATATTTTTATGGTATTATAAATGGTGAGTTAGCCAAAAGATAACCTCTCCGTCACGGCTAACGCCGTGCCACCTCCCCTATCGAGGAGAGGCCTTGGCATTCCGTAAAGCCTCGCCTCTTCGCCAGAGGCTCCCCTACTAGGGGAGCTGTCTGCGAAGCAGACTGAGAGGTTGTACAAAGGCGAAGCCTTCCCTCGTGCAGCAGCCGTGACGGAGAGGTTCATCCTCAATTATTAAGGAGCAACCATGAAATCAGAACGCAGCTATCCTATTTATAAAGTAAACAAAAAAGCCGAGGCCAGCCTCGTGGGCGGACATCCGTGGGTGTACGAGAACGACATCCTCGAGTTCCCGGAGACAGAGCCTGAGAACGGAACCCTCGCCGACGTGGTGAGCCCGAAGGGCGCTTACCTCGGCACCGGCTTCGTCTCTCTCAAGAGCAAGATCCGCGTCCGCCTCATCTCCCGCAACGCCAACGACACCTTTGACGCCAGCTTCTGGCGCCGCCGCGTCGAGTACGCCTGGGCCTACCGCAAGACCGTCCTTGAGCCTGCCGACCTGTCGGCCTGCCGGGTCATCTTCGGCGAGGCCGACCAGTTCCCCGGCCTGACCGTGGACCGCTTCAACAACATCCTCGTCACCCAGACCCTCAGCGTCGGCATGGAGAAGCTGAAGCCCGTCCTCTTCCCCCTCCTCGCCGAAGTGCTGCGGGCCGACGGCCAGACCATCGACGGCATCTACGAGCGGAACGACGAGGCCCTGCGTGCCAAAGAGGGCCTCGAGCAGAGCAAGGGCTGGTTCGAGCTGCCGGGTGAAAGCCACCCCGCCTCCACCCAGACCGAGATCTGCGAGAACGGCGTCTACTACCACGTCGATTTCGAGAACGGCCAGAAGACCGGCTTCTTCCTCGACCAGAAGTACAACCGCCGGGCAGTCGCCCGCCTCGCCGCCGGCCACACCGTGCTGGACTGCTTCACCCACACCGGCAGCTTTGCCCTCAACGCAGCCAGCGGCGGCGCAGCCCGGGTCACGGCAGCGGACATCAGCGCCGACGCCATCGCCATGGCCCAGCGGAACGCGGAGCGCAACGGCCTGACCAACATGGACTTCCTCTGCGAGGATACCTTCGAACTTCTGCCCCGCCTCGAAAAAGAAGGCCATCCCTACGATTTCATCATCCTCGACCCGCCGGCCTTCACCAAAGCCCGCCGCACGGTGGAAAACGCCATGCGGGGCTACAAGGAGATCAACTACCGGGCCATGAAGCTGCTGCCCCGGGGCGGGTATCTGGCCACCTGTTCCTGCTCCCACTTCATGGACCCGGAGCTGTTCACCAAGACCATCCGCGAGGCCGCTGCAAACGTACACAAACGCCTCCGCCAGGTAGAATACCGCACCCAGGCCCCGGATCATCCAATTTTGTGGGCGGCGGATGAGTCCTATTACCTGAAATTCTATATCTTCCAGGTATGCGATGAGAAATAGTCGGATGAACAGACAGAAAGAAGGACTTAAATGAGAGACAAATTTAATAAATTTATGCAGGGACGTTATGGAGTGGACGCATTTGCACGTTTCACAATGGGAGTTGCACTTGTAGCAATCATTATTTCTATCTTTTTCCCGGGTGGAAACAGAATTGGTGCGTTATTTGACACAATAGGGCTTCTGGTGCTTCTATATACATATTATCGAATGCTGTCCAGAGACATTCAGAAGCGATATGCAGAGAATGAAAAATATCTTGCAGCAACAGCAAAATTCAGACAGAGATTTAACCGGGAAAAAAATA
>ERZ773195.2614-NODE-2614-length-11094-cov-9.861310_pt1 | contig 11094 bp, 10 predicted proteins | sample MGYA00580530_ERZ773195 | MGnify/ENA primary metagenome ERZ773195 (study PRJEB29015, sample SAMEA2737751) | human gut metagenome | biome: human gut; feature: human-associated habitat; material: faeces | place: China | collected 2012 ...
TGACAATGCCACATCTTCGATCTGTGCAGCACTCATACTGGCACTTGCATTGTGTCTGGTTTTATATCCATTTTTAAATCCAGTGTTAATATCTACGCAATAGGCTGTTTCGCCCTCTACTCGCATGTGGCCTTCATTAAACGTAGAATGAATGGTTCCATCATTCATCACATGTTCAATATATCCGACTCTCTCTGAGGATTCCGTCCAATACTGTGTTTCCGCTGCCTGAACCGATGTAGTCGGTAATGCGGTTAAAATCGTGGTCAGGGTAAGAAGTCCTGTACACACTCGTTTCCATATCTTCTTCATTTTCTACAATTCCTTTCTTTTCAATCAAAAAAAGACGTCTGTCTGGAACACCTGCTGTTGCTTTATGCTGTTTGCTCCCTGCTGTCATGCAGGATATGGGAATCTCTGACTTGCCGAAAGAAAAGAGGTTCCCGGCTCCTTATTGTCTTTTCGGCTGGTAATCTGCTGGTAAACCAAAGGGGTAGGGTGTGGGGAGGGGAAACAGAAAAAGACTGATTTCTCCTCAAACCAAAAGGATAGACTTTTCCCTTGGTGTCAAAATGCCTATCGTTCCCTGCTTTTTTCCCGTTTCCGGTATAATTCCAGTGCTTTGATAATGGTTTCTTCCATTTTCTGCTGTGTAGTTCCCAATGGAAAATATTTTTTTAGCCGGTTCTTCGGGATTTTCCACTGTTCTACCTGATTTGGCTTCTCTTCTGACATAATCGATAGCAAAACATCTTCATTCAACCTACCCTCTGCTGAAAATTTGCGGATTTTAATTGCCTGTGCATGACTTGGGGTACAAGCCTCCGACTCCATGGTGTCGTACAATATCTCCTGTTCCTCTTTCGGCAAATAAGACAGCTCCACCGCCGGACGCATAGAAATCTTTTTGTCATCAACCATTTCAAGGATTTCCGGGATAAGTTCTGTAAGGCGGATATAGCGGCGGATTTGGTCTTGGCTTTCTCCAACTTGTTCACCTAATATTTCTCTTGAAGTCTTTCCACGAAATTCCTGTGCCACTGGCACAGAATTTTTTCTTTGACGTCCGGCTTGTCTCTTCATAGCCTCTAGCTTCATTTTATAAGCAAATGCCTTTTCGGATGGTAAGATTTCTTCTCGCTGAAGATTGCTGTCAACCATGACAATGACTGCTTGGTCATCACTAAGATTTCTTACAATACATGGCATTGTCTCTTTTCCTGCCAGTTCACTTGCCATTTTTCTGCGGTGTCCGGAAATCATTTCATACCCACCTGTTGGCTTTTCCCTAACAAGTGCTGGAACTAATACGCCATGATCACGCACGCTTTCGATAGTTTCCAACATCTTATCGTCCATCTTTACCTTAAACGGGTGATTCGGGAAATCTGTAATTTCATAAATAGAAATATCTTTTACATATTCCTGATTCTTCTGGTCTCTTTCTTCCTGCGTCGTAAAAAGGTCATCTACTGAGGGAAGATTCATGCTTATTTCTCTGCTTTTCGCCACACTGAATCACCTCCCTCGTAAATTCTGCATACGCCTTTGCAACAGTTCCATTCTTGTCATACTCATAAATGCTCTGTCCTGTCGCACTGCTTTCTGCCGCTGTGATAGCCACTGGAATAAGCGTTTTAAAAATTTGAATATGTTTCCCGTAATTTTCTCGAAGGCTATCCTCTGTTGTCCTTGCAAGTTTTGTTCTCATATCTGCAAGTGTCAGCAATACTCCATCAATCTTCAGATTAGGATTTAGCTGTCTTTGTACCTTACCGATTGTTTTCATGAGCTGTGTCATACCCTTTAATGGAAGATAATGAGCCTGAACTGGAACAATTACACTGTCTGCAGCAGCTAATGCATTGATAGTCAACATCCCCAAGCTAGGCATACAATCAATTAGGATATAATCATAATCTTTTTTCAAATCTGCCAGATACAGCTTTAGTGTCTGCTCTCTGCTCATTGCATTTACCAGGGAGATTTCCATGCCCGATAATTCAATGTTAGTTGGAATAATGTCAACTCCTTCTTTATGGTGTAAAATGCCTTCATTATACACAAATGGTTCATCTTGTAATATTTTCTTCATCTGTGTATCCAACGTAATCGGAAGATTATCTGCATTAGTCCACCCCAATGCGGTTGTTAAGTCTCCCTGTGGATCAGCATCGACCAATAATACTTTTCGCCCCTGATGTGCAAGACCAATTCCCAGATTTAATGTCGTTGTGGTCTTGGCTGTCCCTCCCTTCTGATTTGCAAGGACGATTACTTTACACTTGGTCATATGATTTCCTCCTTCCTCGAAAAATTTAATAGCCAATCCTTTTTACGGGACTGGCTATGTATAAAAATGAGCGTGAAAAAGCCGACTGACTCGTAATTTGAATCAATCGGCTATGTATCATTTTTTATATATTAAACATTCATCGTTATCTACTTCATTCCATATTTCTTGAATAATACGAAATACTTCAGATGGAGTATTAACTATTTGTACTATATGATGACTTTTTCCTAATGAATTTACAGAAATTCCTAATGACCAAGCACGACATCTATTAACACCATATTTCAATATAAGATATCTATCATGAAAAGAACTTCCATAATTTTTATATACTGTTCTATATTCTAAGCCCAAATCACTATCTTCCGGAATTGCATTTTCCAATTGAATTTTATAATTCTTTTTCGTTTCTTCAAACCTATTCTCACCATCACTTTCACGCGTACAAGCATTGCTATTGATTGTTCTAATATCTGTCAAGCACTTTAACTTAATCTCATATTTCTCACTGAATACTATCGTATGCAAAATATCGTTAGGCGACAAATATGGATCTACTAACCATATTTCTTCTAAGTCCCATAATAAATCCGTTGCATTTATTATATCAATTATTGTTTTGTAAGCTTTTTTCTGTTCTCCTGACTGAAAAGCTACAAAAAAATTATGCTTGTCTGAATAATTATCCCAACACATTTTTCTTCTTTTTTCGATTTCAAAAACATCACTATTTATATATGTTCCTCCAATACCTCCAATATTATATAGATCTACAGATATTTCTTTTTTATCTACTAACAGTTTTCTTTTTCCCATACATTGAAATCCAAATTGAGGCATTCTAACTGTTCCAAAATAATTACTTTCATATGTGTAATCTCTTACAGCCATATAATAAATAACATTAGAAATACAATCCAACACCATAATTGTATTTTTATAATTGTTAGGCATAATCTCATATTCAAATGTTTCCAAATCGTCGGTCAGCGTAAAAAATTTTACTTGATTACTTACCAATACATGATCATCTTCACAAAAAATGTGTAGGCAATACTGTCTTTTAGATTTAAATTTCTGCATAAAACTTCCTTTTATTCCTCTCTCAGGTGTTAGTGCCTTGGTTTTATGAGAAAGGCTCTCTATCGGCAATTTACAAATAATATTTCCTATTCGATCACGTAATTTTTCAATATCAAACCGCAATCCTACTTTAAAAATTTCTTTTTGTATTTTTTTTATTGTTTTTTCATCTAATATTTTATTAAAATATTCCTTTTTACTAAATAATTCACATATATAATAATTTCCGCTATGATTCGATCCGTATAACATTTCTTCCAAAGGAACTAATGTATTTTCCGAATCAATATTGCCTGTTGGATCAGTTTCTGGAATAAATTTAGGTGGAGACCAAAATATTTTATCTAATAACGCATCATCTGTCTTATAACTCCAATGTTGACTTTCTTCAGCATTATTCCAAATATTTAACATATCTTCAACAGAAATAATTTGTTTACCTATCAGTATTTGCATATCTGGACTTATAGATTTAGGAGCTGATGTTAACCATGTTGTTTTCATGGGTTGAGTATAACGCTCATTACACTCTATATGGGTAAAATAATTCCAATATTTTCCTGATGACTTTATATGTAATATTATTTGCGTTACTTCACAATTTGTATAAAACCCTATTTTTCCGTATTCCAGCAAATCTTCCAATTCAAGTAATTCTTCATACTCCACTCTAACTATTCACTCCTCTTATTCTATGTTGTATGAACATTATAAACTTCTATCTATTTTTCATCAATATAAATTGTTTCCATAACAACAAATCATGAAAAATTTAATAACCACTCCTTTTTCCGGAACTGATTGTGTATAAAAACAGCCATAAAAAAGCAGATTGATTCTTAACGAACCGATCTGCTATGTAACTTATTATTTTTTATCTATCATGTAATTTATCATACATTTCGAAAGCTGCCAGCTTAGCAGTTTCCAAATTTCGTATTTTTCCCCCCTTATAATCCCACTTTGATTCATTCCGAAATATAACTCCCCACCCTGAATCATATTTATTTTTCATAATAGTGATATGCTCCCCTCTATACCAAAGAGTATAATTACCTGTTTCTGTTTTTCTTATCCACTCTTGTCGCAAGAAATTCATTCTTCGACTAGTTTTGTTTTTATAATCTCTTTCATTTTCTCTTGGATCTACGTAACTGTCTATCATTTTTAAAGCACAATCACACCCAACCCTTAATTCTCCATCAAATTCTGGATGACTCAAAATATGCACATAACGAATTTTTTCCTTTCCACACATCTCACATTGTTCATACCTAATCTTTTCCCATGGGTACAAATCTTCCCCAATGTCTTCAATTCCAATATATTTCCATCCCTTGTGTGGAATATCTCTTTTATTCCATCGAACCACTGTACTTCCTCCTTTGCGTTTAGAATTTAACCTCTTTACAAAAATAAAAAACCAATACTCATTATTGCAACTTAACGCAACAAAAACTGTTTATATAAATTCTATTTTCTTGTATTATCAATTTTTATTTTCTCTAAAGGTAATTTTTTAAATAAGATTAAGACCTTTTTAGACACTTCTCCCAAATTTTTTATTTCCTCTAGCAAATCATCTGCTTCTTCTTGTGCATCATTAGCCAATTCTGCAAAAGTCTCATTTGCAATGTCCATAGCCTTATCTACATAATACTCCAAATTCTCATCATATGCATCTGCATAATGCTCATTGATATATTCATCTATAATATCTTGTCCATCATATTTTGCCAATTCTTCAATGTTTCCCCCAAACAAAGTCTTGATATTTCCAATGATATTCTCTGCTTTTTCTATTACATCATCTAAATTATCAATTCCTTCTTCTGAAAATGCTCTCATATTAAAAATCTTATTAACATTCTTCAATAAATCCACATATTGATTACATATCTCCTCCGTCTTTTCCATTTCTTTAACAGACAATGTCGGATCTGTTGTATTATAATACCATCTTTCAATCCCTCTATGATCAGCTAACAAATAAAATGTTTGTAAATATTCCTCATACATTTATCCAAACATCGCGATACTCTTTCTAATAGCTACTTCAAAAAACAAAATTTCTTCATCTGTTTTATATTCACTTGAGCTTTCTATAATCCAAGGGAAAATCTCTTCTTCTAAAAATTCGATAAATTCTGCATCTCTACTTATAAAACCGGATTCAAAATTATCTGCACTTTCTTCTGAAAAATTTGATGATCCTATATATGCAATATTATTAGTCATTATAATTTTTGCATGATTTGAAAAACAAAAATAAACTTCTGCCTTTTCTGCAATTTTCGCTGGTGATAATTTACTTTTATATAATGATATATTTTTTCTTGCTTTACTTTTATAATACTCCCCAAAATATTTTTCCCAACGCCCTGGAATGTTTGAAACAATACATATTTCTGTATCTTCATCACATTTCTTTAACGCCTTCAATAAATCACTTTTATCTTTTGAAATATTATAAGTTAAAATGTGTATACTACTCGCTTCTTCAAAATCCTCAATAACTTCTGCATAAGTTAATTCATCTTTAGACATAACAAATTCTGCATTCTCAATTTTAGTACTCTTTATCATGGCTTTTATCCCCCATTAATCTATTTCATATTATTTCATTTAAAGTATATCAACTCTTCAACCCCTATACACTCATTTTCTCAAATTCTATAATAAAAAATCAGGCAATGAAAAGTCACAAAACCTCTTCATCCACCTGCTTTTCACCTATACTCTCACCACTACCACTTCCACAACATCTGGATATTCAACCACCCGCATACCACAAAATACTACCCGTTTTGTGACTTTCTCATGCTAGGAGACAAAATATTCAACAGCATTATTGGGAAAAAATTCCTTCATCTCGCCGTAAAGCTGTGCAGCAAGTGTCTTATTATGTGAAATAATAAGCGTAGGCTTCTGCACTTTCTCAATAATATTAGCCATTGTAAAAGTCTTTCCCGAACCGGTTACACCGACAAGCGTCTCAAACTGATTGCCCTCAAGAAATCCATCTGAAAGCTTCTTAATTGCCTGTGGCTGGTCGCCGGTCGGCTTATATTCAGATACCAACTCAAAATGATTCATACTGTTCTCCTGATTAAGATTAAACTATGTGATATATCTAAAATAATAAACTATTCCTAGTATGTTACCACTATAGTATATCATTCAAAATAAAAAAAGTACAGAACAAATCGAATATTTGTTCTGTACTTTTAAAACTCTTAATTCATTTTTCCTTTAATATAGTTGACAGCTGCCTCATACTGGACGTCACTTACAGCATCATCCGGAAGCGTAACCTCAATATCAGGTGTAACGCCATTTCCGTGAATATCCTGTCCCTTAGGAGTAAAATATTTGGCAATCGTATACTTTACAGCACTTCCGTCTGTCAGCGGCTGTATTGTCTGGACAATACCTTTACCGAATGTCTTTGTTCCGATAATCGCACCTTTTCCGTAATCCTGAACCGCACCGGCAAATATCTCTGAAGCACTCGCACTATCCTCATTTACAAGAACTGCAAGAGGAACTTTAAGTTCATTGCTGTTGCTTCCCTTATATTCCTTACGTGTTCCGCTCTTAGTCTCTGTATACACAATCAATCCATCCGGAAGAAGCCCATCAAGAATATCAACAACGCTGTTTAAAAGTCCACCAGGATTTGAACGTATATCAATTATAAGTCCGCTCATTCCCTGCTGCTGCAAATCTTCTAATGCTTCTTTAAACTGCTTTGTCGTAACTTCATCAAACTGTGAAACTATAATATATCCAATATTATCATCCATCATTTTATGGTCAACAGTCTTTACATTTACCTCTGCTCTTTCAACTGTAAAGGTAAGTGTCTGTGAACCCCTTCTTATTTCAAGATTAACAGTTGTTCCTTTATCCCCCTTTATAAGTGCAACTGCGGATGATAAATCCATATCAGTTATATCTGTTCCGTCAACTTTCACAACGCAGTCGCCCTTCCTTATTCCCGCTTTGTATGCCGGAGCATCCTCATATGGGTCTGCAATAAGAATCGAACCATCCTCATTTTTCTGGCATACAGCACCTATTCCATAGAACTTGCCGCTTGTCGATTCAAGGATTGCCTTATATTCATCAGGAGTATAATAAACTGTATATTTATCGCCATAGGAATCAAGAAAAGCCTTGTAAATATAATTTTCAGCCTTTTCATCATCTGTTCCACCAAAATAAAAATTCCTGTCAAGAAGCGAATCAATTGCATTAAGCTTACCCTCAACATCACTTCCTATTCCATCTGAATCATCAGTTGAAGTCTGCTGCACATACACCTCTCCATTTGCACCAAAATGAAGATATCCTTTTCTCTCAAAAATCCCAGCTGTAATTCCCACAACAGAAACCGTTGCGAAAACTCCTGCAAGAATGCCAGCCACAAGCCCTTTGCCAAACTTTGACTTATTTTTATTTTTTTCTCTCCTATACGATGCATACGCATTATTTAAATCATTGTTCTGCTGATTTGAATTGTCCATATTATCCATCTGTTTTCGCCTTTCAAAAAACTTAAATCAGAACAAATCCGTATTAAGACCCGTTCTGATTTATGTATAAAAAATATGTCTTTCTACCTTAAATATCCCCAAGGATTAACATATGTACCGCCATAACGCACACTGAAATGAAGATGTGCCCCTGTCGATTCACCTGTCGAACCCATCAGAGCTATTGTATCTCCTCTGTTTACTGTCTGGCCTACAGAGACAAGGAACCGTGAACAGTGCATATAAATAGAATAAAGTCCGTTGCCATGGTCTATCCAGAGCCAGTTACCCGCTGACCAGTTATTCTCAGCTCTTACAACTCTTCCTCCGTCAGCCGCATAAATAGGGTCTCCCCATACGCCCGGCTTAGTTGCACCTATATCAATTCCGATATGTGGACTTGTTCTTCCATCAGTATCGCCATAATCAGAAGTTATTCTTCTTGATATTGTAGGCCATAAAAATACTCCCGTACTTGGAATATCTGTGCTTCCGCCACTATTTCCGCCATTATTATTGTTGTTATTTCTGTTCTGTTCCTCAAGCTCGCGTTCAATACGCTCTATCTCACTCGTAAGTCCACTGATATCACTAGAAAGTTCCGTTTCCTGTGCCTTTGAGGATGCTATAAGACTGTTATAATTGGCAAGTTCGCTCTCTTTTTCAGCCTGCATCTGTGCAAGCTCATCACGCTGTGATTCAAGCTGTGACTGTGTATCAGCAAGCTCAGTATAATCATCCTCGAGCTGCTGTTTTGCCTCAGCTATATACTTAATAGTCTCTTCATATTTTGTAAGCATATCCCTGTCATATGACGAAATTTTTGTAACATATTCGGCACGGTTTAACATTTCACCCATACTCTCAGATGTAAGAATCAAAGCAAGATAGCTCTCTTCATTATGTTCATACATAAATTTAATTCTTAACTTCATCATCTCGTACTGGCTTGCTGCATCTTCCTGTGCCGCCTCAAGATTCTGTGTTGTCTCATCAATCTGTGTATTCAGATCTTCCATCTTTATCTGGAGTTCGTACATACTGCCATTAAGTTCTGACATCTGTGTGTCAAGTATTACCATATATTCTTTTGTATCTTGTGCACTGGCCTTATATTCGTCCATTTTCTTTTGAACATCTTTTCTTTGCTGTTCCTTATCTTCTTTTTCCTGTTTTACGTCATCAAGGTCAGAAGCCGCGACCTTTTTTGCCGCAAACAATCCGTTAGACAAAGCCATAACAGAAGATGCACATAATGCAAGGCACAGCAATGTAGCAACAAATTTTAAAATTGTCGTTTTTTTCATACGGTGCCTCTCCTTTCCCAATACCATCCGATAACGGCACATTCTTTAAACATTTTACAAACCGGCATTTTATACATTGGCATGCTTACGTACCGCAAAGAAGCTTCCGAGGAAACCAATGCCGATTCCGAGGCATATTGCCACAGGTGCAAGAACTCTGAAAACATCTGACATCGGCATAAATGCAAGAATATTGCTGAGGATTGAGAATTTACCAAGAACGTAGCTGATAACCTTCTGATAAATATAACTCAGAATAACAAGCGGAATTACTGAACCAATAATTCCGATTGTAATACCCTCAACGAAAAACGGTGCATTTACAAATCCATCAGTTGCACCAATAAATTTCATAATTGAAATCTCGTCTTTACGAACTGTAATACCAATAACAATTGTATTCGTAATAAGGAAAATTGATACTGCAAGAAGTATGATAATAATTGCTGCAGCAACATATCCTACAAGCTTTGCTGCACTTGCAAGGCTGCTCGCAGTAACCTCTGAACGGTTTACCTGTCTTACGCCGTCAAGATTCTCAAGATATGTTACAAGTGTACCCTGCATGCTTGCATCGCTGAGATATACCTCATAAGATGCAGAGTTGGCAAGAGGGTTATCATTCTTAAATCCTAATGCAAGTTCAGGATATTCCTTAAAATATTCTGTCTTGAATTTATCCCATGCCTCTTCAGCAGATGTGTAATGTACTGAAGAAACTTCAACTCTTTTTGAAATAGTATCACCGAGCTGCTTAATCTGTGTCTCCGAAAGTCCCTCGTCAAAGAAAACCGTAACACAGACTTCATTTTCAGCCTTTTTAACCATATACTGGAAATTCATTACAAGTGAATACAAAATACCAAAAAGAAATATACATGCCGCTATTGTTGCTATTGAAGCAAGTGAAAACAGACGGTTGCGGTATATGTTCTTGAGACCGTCTTTTATATGATAAAATAATGACCTAATCTTCATAGAAATAACCACCCTTTTCCAAATCGCTTATAATCTTACCTTCACTCATTGTGATAGTTCTCTTCTTCATCTGCTGCACAATTTCCATGTTATGTGTAACAACAAGGACAGTCGTGCCAAGCTTGTTAGCCTGATTAAGAATCTTCATAATCTCGGCAGAATTGGCAGGGTCAAGGTTACCTGTCGGCTCATCACATAAAAGGATAGCCGGTCTGTTTACAAGAGCTCTTGCGATTGCAACTCTCTGCTGCTCGCCGCCTGAAAGCTCATTCGGATAAGCCTTATATTTGTCGAGAAGCCCAACCATTGAGAGCATAGAAAGGACACGGCTCTTAATCTGTCTTGACGGAGCTTCTACAACCTTCATTGCAAATGCAATATTTTCATAAACATTTCTATCCGGAAGAAGCCTGAAATCCTGGAATACAACACCTATGTCCCTTCTGAGATAAGGAAGCTTCTTTCTTGTGATTTTGTTAAGATATTTCTTATTAATATATATCTTTCCTGTTGTCGGATCTAACTCTTTAAGCAGAAGCTTTATAAGAGTTGATTTACCCGAACCGCTTTTACCTACTATAAATACAAACTCACCCTTCTGAACATGCAGGTTAATACCATTTAAGGCAGGTGTACCGGATGAGTATGTCTTTGTGACATTTTCTAAGATTATCATCAGTAATCTCCTCCATTAAAATGTATCTTTACTTTCCATATACTTCATATATTTCACAACCATAAGTGCAATCTTGAATGTAATCGCATCATCAAATACACGCAAATCAAGACCTGTGCTCTTCTGGAGCTTATCAAGTCTGTATACAAGCGTATTTCTGTGAATATAAAGCTGTCTTGATGTCTCTGAAACATTCAGGCTGTTCTCAAAGAACTT
>ERZ773195.2620-NODE-2620-length-11069-cov-5.732341_pt1 | contig 11069 bp, 9 predicted proteins | sample MGYA00580530_ERZ773195 | MGnify/ENA primary metagenome ERZ773195 (study PRJEB29015, sample SAMEA2737751) | human gut metagenome | biome: human gut; feature: human-associated habitat; material: faeces | place: China | collected 2012 ...
GATATGGATGAGGATGATGCGGCGAGACTGATGCAGGGACATTACAGAGAATGTCCGTATTATCAGCTGGACGATGAATATGCGGTGGTAAGACACCAGATGTAAAAAGGGAAGGGCGCAGCTTTAAAGCTGCGCTCCCTTCCTTTTTTATCTATCTTATTTCTCGCTACATCGGATCGAAGCTTCCACAAAGCCCTTAAAGAGCGGATGCGGACGGTTGGGTCTGGACTTTAACTCCGGATGAGCCTGTGTGGCAATAAACCACGGATGCTCCGGAATCTCGATCATCTCCACAATTCTGCCGTCCGGAGAGGTACCGCAGAGCTTCATGCCGTTCTCGACGAGAGAAGTGCGGAAGTCGTTGTTGACCTCATAACGATGTCTGTGTCTCTCGTGGATCTCCTCGGAGCCGTATACCTCGTATGCCTTGGAAGTCTTGTCCAGAATACACGGATAAGAGCCAAGACGTAAGGTTCCGCCGATATCCTCGATGCCGTTCTGATCCGGCATCAGATCAACCACCGGATGTGTTGTATCCGGATTCAGCTCGGAGCTGTTTGCATCCTCATATCCCAGAACATTTCTCGCAAATGCGACCATGGCCATCTGCATGCCGAGGCAGATGCCGAGGTACGGGATGCCGCGCTCGCGCGCGTACTGCGCGGCTAAGATCATGCCCTCGATGCCGCGGTCGCCAAAGCCGCCGGGGACTAAGATGCCGCTGCACCCGCAGAGCTTCTGCGCGATGTTGTCGCTCGTCAGCGTTTCGGAGTCGACCCACTGAATTTCGACGCTCGCGTCGCAGGCCGTGCCCGCGTGGAAGAGCGACTCAACGACGCTCAAATAGGCGTCGTGCAGGCCGACGTATTTGCCGACGAGCGCGATGCGCACATGACGGTGCACGCCGTGGATCTTGTCGACCAGCGCGCGCCACTCGGTCATGTCAGGTTCACCGCAGTCAAGGTGCAGCTTGCGGCACACCACGCGGCAAAGGCCCTCGTGCTCAAGCAGCAACGGCACCTCGTAGAGCGTGGACGCCGTTGCGTTCTGGATGACGCAGTCGGGCTCCACGTTGCAGAAGAGCGCGATCTTGCGGCGGATGTCGTCTGTGATGGGCTCATCCGTGCGCACGACGAGAACGTCCGGCTGGATGCCCTCGCTCAGGAGTTCCTTGACCGAGTGCTGCGTGGGCTTGCTCTTGAGCTCGCCGCTGCCGGGAATAGTCACGATGAGCGGCACGTGGATGAAGAGCACATTTTCGCGCCCGCGCTCGGCCGCGACTTGACGGATGGCCTCCAAAAACGGCTGGCTCTCGATATCGCCGACCGTGCCGCCGATCTCGGAAATGGCAACGTCGGTCTCGCCGTCGTCCATGTCGTAAATGCGGCGCTTGATCTCATCGGTCACATGCGGGATGATCTGCACCGTGCCGCCAAGATAACCGCCCTGACGCTCGCGGTTGAGAACGCTCCAGAAAATTTTGCCCGAGGACACGGAGGATTTCTCGTCCAGCGCCTCGTCGACAAAGCGTTCGTAGTGGCCGAGGTCCAGGTCGGTCTCCGCGCCGTCGTCCGTGACGAAGACCTCGCCGTGCTGATACGGGCTCATCGTGCCGGGGTCGACGTTGAGATACGGGTCGAACTTCTGGTTTTTGACCTTCAGCCCGCACTGTTTTAAGAGACGCCCGAGCGACGCCGCGCAGATGCCCTTGCCCAGCCCCGACACCACGCCGCCGGTGACAAAAATGTACTTCATAGATTTTCTTCCTCCCCTGTCAAAGAAAAATGAAACTGCTGCGATAAAGCAAAACTCCACTTCAAAAAGGACGCTCGAAAGAGCGTCCTTTTTGACTTACACGGAGAAGAGTAATTCGCAGAACGTCGGGTACGGCCAGTATTTCGACGCTGTGAGCACTTCCAGCTTGTCGACGGTCTTGCGCACGTCATTCGTGCGCTTTTCGACCTCGTCGTGGTAGTAGTGCAGGAGCGTTTCGGGCTCTGCGTCGTCGGAGACGGTCTCGAGCGCCGTCTTGAGGCCGATGGTCTCTTCGAGCAGCTGCTCGTTGAGCGAGCCGATGGCGTTGGCGAGCGAGGATTCGACGTGGCAGGTCAGCTCCGGCGCGGCGGCGCGCTTGGCGGCGATGGTGTTGCACAGCGCGGCTTCGTATTCGGAAGCGGCGTTGAGAATGCCGTGCTGGACCATGTCAACAAGCGTTGCGGCCTCGATGCGGATGACCTTGCAGTACTTCTCGATATGAACTTCGTGGCGGGAGAAAATTTCTTCCTTGCTGTAAACGCCCTGGCGCGTCAGCAGCTCAATGTTCTTGGGCAGGATGTAGGTCGGCAGCGCCTCGGCGGTGTTGTGCAGGTTGGCAAGGCCGCGCTTTTCAGCCTCCTTGATCCAGGCCTCTTCATAGCCGTTGCCGTTGAAGATGATGCGGCGGTGGGCGGAGAACGTGTCGCGGATCAGCTTGTGGAGCGCGGCGGTGAAGTCCGGCGCGTCCTTGAGCTGCGCGTAGAATTCGTCGAGCTCTTCGGCCATGATGGTGTTGAGGATCGTGACCGGGCCCGCGATGGACTGCGAGGAGCCGGGCATGCGGAACTCAAACTTATTGCCGGTGAAGGCGACGGGCGAGGTTCGGTTGCGGTCGGTCGTATCCTGCGGGATGGCGGGGAGCACGTCCACGCCGATGCGCAGGGACTTGTGCTCGGGCGCGGTGTAGTCGTTTTCGCCGACGATGGCATCGATGATGCCCTCAAGCTCGGTGCCGAGGAAGACGGAGATGACAGCCGGGGGCGCTTCCTGCGCGCCGAGACGGTGATCGTTGCCCGCGAAGGCGACGGAGCAGCGCAGAAGCTCCTGATACTCATCCACGCCCTTGATGAACGCGGCGAGCACCAGCAGGAACACGGCGTTCTGGCTCGGCGTCTTGCCGGGGGAGAAGAGGTTTTTGCCAGTGTCGGTCGAGAGCGACCAGTTAACGTGCTTGCCCGAGCCGTTGACGCCCGCGAAGGGCTTTTCGTGCAGCAGGCACACAAGGTTGTGGCGCTCGGCGACCTTTTTCATCGTCTCCATGACGAGCTGGTTCTGGTCGCTCGCGGTGTTGGCGTCGGTGTAGATGGGGGCCATCTCGTGCTGGCCGGGGGCGACCTCGTTGTGCTTGGTCTTGGAGAGCACGCCGAGCTTCCACAGCTCTTCATCGAGCTCTTTCATGTAGGCGGCCACGCGGGGACGGAACGCGCCGAAGTAGTGGTCGTCCAACTCCTGACCTTTCGGGGGCTTTGCGCCGAACAGGGCGCGGCCGCACAGGCGCAGGTCCATGCGCTTTAAGTACAGCTCGCGGTCGATGAGGAAATACTCCTGCTCCGCGCCAATCTGCGGCGTGACCTTTTCCGCGTCGTCGCCAAATAACTTGAGCACGCGCACCGCCGCGCGGTCGACCGCGGCTATGGAGCGCAGCAGCGGCGTCTTCTTGTCGAGCGCGTCGCCGCTGTAGGAGCAGAACACCGTCGGGATGCAAAGGCTGCCATCTTTGATGAAGGCAAACGCCGTGGGGTCCCAAGCGCTGTAGCCGCGGGCTTCAAACGTGGCGCGCAGGCCGCCGTTGGGGAAGGAGGACGCGTCGGGCTCGCCACGCACCAGCTCCTTGCCGGAAAAGTCCATCATCACGCGGCCGCCGCCGGCGTTGTTGATAAAGCTGTCGTGCTTTTCCGCCGTCACGCCGCTCAAGGGCTGGAACCAGTGCGTGAAATGCGTTGCGCCATGCTCCAGCGCCCAGGTCTTCATCGCGTCGGCGATCTCATTTGCCGCGGAAAGGGGAAGAGGCTGCCCGCTCTTTAAGCAGCCGCGCCAAACGTCCATGGCGCTCTGCGGCACATACTGCTCCATTGTGCGTTCATTGAACACCAGAGAGCCAAAAAGCTCGGGAATGCGAGTCGCTTCACTCATGATCCAGACCTCCTGTTTCGAAATAAAAAATTTGATAAGTAATGATACTTCATCGGGGCAAGCAGCGTCAATACTTTGTTTTTCCAACTTTCCCCTCACTTTAGTGGGACGGGATGTGCGGTGTGAACGAAATTATGAAAGTGCGGCAACTTTTTCTTGCATGAAGAAAACGGCTGTGCTATATTTAGCCTGAACCCGCCCTTGCCGGAAACGGCAGGGGCGGGCATTATGCTTATGTGCTGCGTTGTGAAAAAATTTTGCGGACAAAAAAGAAAACGGGACGTGAACGCCGGTCACGGCGCTTGCGTCCCGTTTTGCATCACTTGATCGTGTCGCTGTCGTTCAGCACGCTCGTGCTGTAAAGAAACAGCACGTCCTGCGCGGTAAAGTCGATGAATTTTCCGAGCATTGAGGGGGAGAGGTAGCGGATGTCGGCAAGCGTGATCTCGCTGTACCCCTCCGCGAGCAGCGGAAGTAAACTCGCGGCGAACGAATCGCGGAACACGAGGAGCCTGCGCTCCGCCTGCGCGTTCGGATTCTCGATGCGCAGCAGCGACTTCGGGCCCGAGAGGAAAATTTCATACGGGTCGCTGCCGTCCGCCTTTTCGAGCGTGTAAACGGGGAGATATTCGCTGTTTTCGTAGTCGTACACGCGGCAGCCTTCAATGACGCTGTTTGTGAGGTAGGAGAGACCGTCGGGCTCCATTGGCAGTGCCGACTGCCCGCGGTACACACCGTAAAACGGCGTATCAAGCGTGACCTCGGTAAAGTCCACGGTGAGTGAGACGCCCATCGCATCTGCCAGCGCCTTGGCCGTGGGGGCAAGCATTTCCTGCCGCCAGTGGAGGTCGGTGCGGTAATAGGATGAGAGCGACAGCGTGCCCGTCAGGTCGATATAGTCCGCAAAGTCGACCTTTTGGCGCATGAGCGCAAAGAACTTCTCGTAATCCATCGCGGGATAGCCGTTTTCGGCGGCCAAAAAGTAATTCTTGTCGGGGATGACGGAGAGGTAGACGTTTACGCCCGTATCTTTGAGATACGTTTCGTACACGTAGCGGAAGCGGTCGGCCGCGTGGTCGAGCGAATCCTCGTGGATCGTGTCGTCGAGCTTCGCGGCGTAGCCGTCCGCGACGTAGATGCCGTTGTTGTCTTTCTCGCCAAATAAATCGCGGACGGACAGGGCCTTGAGTGTGCGGAACTCGTCGCGCAGCGGGAACTGGTCGAGCGTGTAGCTCTCAAAATTCGACTGGAAGCGTCCGGAGAGTACTTCTTCCGCATTCAGCGTCGGGAACTGCTTGAGCGGGCGGCGCTCGCTTTCCGACACGGCGTCGTCGCTCTTGCAAATGCCCCACAGCGCGAACATAAGCACGAACGCTGCCGCGATGCCGAGGGTGAGGACGTCTTTGATTTTTCGATTCATGCGATGCCCTCCTTAAAAGCGGAAGTAGAGGAACGGGTTGAACGACCCGTCCACTAAAAATGCCGTGCCGAGCAGCAGAGGAATCAGTACAAACAGCGGCTCGAGCACATCGAGCGCCGTCGCTGCGCCTTTGGATTTGCGCAGCTTTGCGACGATCATCTTCGGCAGCGGTGTTGCGCAGAGGATACCGAGCACGAGCAGCGGGCCATAGCTTTTAAGGTAGTAGACCGCCTGCGTGCTCGACAGCGGCAGTCCGCCTGCGCCGAGCATCGCGCTGATGCGCGAGACCGCCTGCGCGGCGCTGTCTGCGTCGAAAAGCACGAAGCCGAGCGTGACGAAAAAGAGCGTGTACACATGGCCGAGCACGCGGTGCTTTTCGAGCACCGGCAGCAGCGCCAGCTTTTCAAGAAGCAGCAGGACCGCGAACCACAGTCCCCACAGCACGAACGTCCACGCCGCCCCGTGCCACAGGCCCGTCGCGAGCCAGACGATCAGAATGTTCAACAGCTGACGCGCCTTACCCTTCCGGCTGCCGCCGAGAGGGATATAGAGGTAGTCGCGGAACCACGAGCCAAGCGACATGTGCCACCTGCGCCAGAACTCCGTGATGCTCGCTGAAATATAGGGGTAGTTGAAGTTTTCAGGGAAGTGGAAGCCCAGCATCCGCCCGAGGCCGATGGCCATATCGCTGTAGCCCGAAAAGTCGAAATAGACTTGGAGCAGAAACGCGAGCGCGTAGAGCCAGACGAAGAGGACGCTCGCGTCCTGCGTCGACTTGTAGGCGCTCGCGAGCGCGCCGAACTGGTTGGCGAGCAGAATTTTCTTGGCAAAGCCGACCGTAAAGCGGCGCACGCCCTCCGCCGCGGCGGAGACGCTGTGCGTGCGGCTTTTGAGCTCCGCGGCGACGTCGGAATAGCGCACGATCGGCCCCGCGATGAGCTGGGGGAAGAGCGAAACATAGGCGGCGAGGTCGATAAAATTTCGCTGCGCCGCCGTTTCGCCGCGGTAGACGTCGATGACGTAGCTCAATACCTGAAAGGTGTAGAAGCTGATGCCGATGGGCAGGCTCAGCTTCAAAAGCGGCAGGGAGAGCCCTGTGACGGCGTTGACGCTGGAGAGAAAAAAGTCCGCGTACTTAAAATAGCCGAGAAGCCCAAGGCTCACAAGGATCGAGAGCGTCAGAAAGACCTTCGACGCCTTTTGCCCGTGGTGCTTTTCAATCAGCAGGCCGAAACCATAGCCCTGCACGATGGAGACGAGCATGAGCAGCATATATTTCGGCTCGCCCCAGGCATAGAAAAAGAGGCTTGCGAGCAGCAGCACCGCGTTTTTCAGCTGCCGCGGCGCTGCAAAGTAGATCAGCAGCGCCGCAGGCAGAAAGTAAAAGAGAAAGGGAACGCTGGAAAAGAGCATAAACTTCTCCGCCTTTCAGAAGATCAAATCAGGCGATGGCCTCGTCGCAGACGACGGCAGCATCGGCAAAGGCCTCGGTGACTTTTTCGCTGAACTGGTCGACAAGGTCCTCCGCGCCGTAGCAGGAGATGACATAGTCGCCGAGCGTCAGGATGACAAGCTTGTCGGGGAAGCCGCACATCCACTGGCGGTTCATGATGTTGTCCTTGAGGTCGGAGACGACACTGTCAACGTCGGAAGAGCTCGCAACATGGAACGCGCCCGCGGTGAAGGTGTTGGCGTTCATCATGTGAGTGAGGGACGCGGCGTCGGAGAGCTTGCCTGCGTCCGCGGCGGGGAAGGAGAGAGAGTAGTCAAGTGCGTCTCCGTCTTCGACGGAGAAGTTACCGGGCGCGTCCTCGGTCATATTCGCCTCATCAAAGTCGCCGCCGGCAGCAGGGAACTTGTCGTCGTCGCTGTAGTTGGCCCATACGGCGTTCAGCAGCTCGAGAGCGCTCGCGGGCTGGCTGTTATTGCCGCTATTGTCATCCGTCTTGCTGCCGCAGGCGGCGAGGGAGAGAGTCATCGCTGCGGCCAGCAGCAGGGTGAGAAACTTTTTCATGGGAATTTACCTCCAAAATGTTGTGTGTTGTCAATAGTAATGTGGAATGGGATGCTTACGCCCGCGCGGCGGCCCAATAGCCGTTGGCCTCGTCGTAGCGCAGCGTGACGGCGGGCGCGCCGTCGAGAGAGAGCGTGTAAACCGTACCCGTGTCCGGCTCTTCGATGGTCCAGCAAAGCTGCACCTTGCCGGAGACGGTGTAGGAGGTGAACTCCTCCTGCAGCGAGTAAAGAGGCTGGGTCAGCACGCCATCCGACACCGTAACGGTCACGGCCTCACCCGATTTGCTCTCGATGGTGAGCATCGGACTGAGCGGGCCGCTCAGACTGCCGCGCGCGTCGAGCGCCATCGCTGCGGGCTGACTGATGGGAATGGGGATTGAGGAGAGTGCTGCGCCTTCGACCTTGATCTCAGCCGGTAAGGTGTCGCGCGTCATCGCCAGGGCGGCGGCCAGCACGAGCACAAGGCACGCCGCAGCGGCAAGAAAACGCGGGAGGGCGTACCGTTTGCGCGGCTTGTAGGCGTAGGCGTCCGCGATGAGCTCATCGTCGAGCTCGCCTATGGCGCGGGTCAGAACTTCATGCTTCACAGTATCCCTCCTTGATGAGATGCTCCTTGAGCTTTCTGCGCGTGCGCAGGAGCGTGGTTTTGATGCGGCTCTCGCCGCAGTGAAAGCGCGCGGCCAGCGCTTCGACCGGTTCGCAGTAGAAATAGCGCAGGATGAACATGCTGCGCACCTCTTCGCTCTGCGTGCGCAGAAACGCGCTGATGCTGCGGCCGAGCTCTGCTGCCGTGGCCTCGTCGTCGGGCGAGGACAGGGCGGGTGCGCAGTCGTCCAGCTCGTCGAGCGAGAGCGCGAAGGCGTCGCCCTGCCGCTTCTGCGCCGACCTCGCCTTATAGCGGTTCAGCGCCAGATTGCGCGCGATCTTGCCGAGAAAGGCCGAGAGGATCGCGGGCCTTTGCGGCGGCATTGCCTGCCAGGCGTGTAAGTACGTGTCGTTGACGTTTTCCTCGCTGTCGGCGCGGTCAGATAAAATGTTTTGCGAAATTTTCATGCAATAGCTTTCGTATTTGGCGGCGGTGGCTTCGATGGCGTGCTCGTCCCGCTGCCAGTAGAGGTCGACGATCTCATGGTCGTCCATAGGTTCGCTCCTTTCTGTTGTCTGCCATCATGGGGAAAAGACAACTTTTTTGCCGTTTGCGTTACACAAAAGAGAAAATATTTTTGAAAGTATACCACATTCGCCCGTTTCGTAAAAGGGCGGCATGCTATTTTTGACAAAACGGGAACTTTTTTCCATCCGCGCCGTCTAATATAACAAATCCCGAAACGGAGGTACATCCGACATGAAACGATTCTTAACGCTGCTGCTCGCCGCGGCGATGGTCCTGTCCTTCGCCGCCTGCGGAGGCAACGGAACGACGATCCGAAATGAAAATGGGGAGGACAATGTGAAAAAAGACCCCATTGCCGCGCAGTATTTGCAGGACCTCGCCGTGAAGACGGCGGACTATCCCGTGCTGCCCGCCATGCCGAACGAGAGTGAGCTTGACGAGGCATTCAGCACCATCGACTATGACAAGATGGGCGCGGACGCCTATGAAAAGGCGCAGGAGAAGATCTGGGAGGACTGGGACGCGCGCAGCAATGCCTATTACGATGCGCTCAAGGCGCTGCGCAGCAAGGGCACGAGCTACCCCGCGGCATTCCTGCACTTCACACAGGAGACGGGCACGCTGCTTTCGGCGGAGGAGAACACCGTTCTCTCGCCCGCAAACCTGTATCTCGCCTTTGCGATGCTCAGCGAGACGACGGACGGCGACAGCCGCGCGCAGCTCTTGTCGCTTTTAGGCCTTGAAAATACCGATGCGCCGCGCGCTGCGGGCAACTATGTCTGGCGCAATCTCTACGGCGAGACCTCGACGGGAAAGACGCTGCTCGGCAGCTCTGTGTGGCTGAATGAGAACGTCCCCTATAATGAAGAGACGCTGCAGGTGCTCGCCGAGCAGTACCTTGCTTCGACGTTCTCCGCCCCGATGGGAGATGAGAAGACGGACAAGGCCATCGGCGAATGGATCAATGAGAACACGGGCAATCTCTTGCAGGACGCGGCGGGCGAGATCCAGACGAAGCCCGAGACCGTGATGCTCCTTTTGACGACGCTCTATTTTAAGGACCAGTGGCGCGACGAATTCTGGAAGGATGCGACGAAGAAGGACACGTTCACCGCGGCAGACGGCGAGAAGCAGACCGTCGACTTTATGCACCGCACGGACGACCGCGCCGCGTACTATCGCGGCGAGAACTACACCGTGGCGGAGCTCGGCTTCCGCGGCGGGCAGTCGATGCGCTTTTTGCTGCCGGATGAGGGAACGACGCTCGAGAGCCTGCTTGCCAATGGTGAGGTCGTGGGCGGACTGATGGCCTACGACATGGACGCTGCGCTGCCGAGTGCGGAGATCCACTGGAGCGTGCCGAAGTTCGACGTGGATTCCAACCTGGAGCTGACCGACGCGCTCAAGGCGATGGGCGTCACCGATGTGTTCGACTTCGATAAATCGGACTTTTCGCCGCTGATCGACGAGGAGAAGTTTGACGAGAGCGTCGCCGTGACGCAGGTGCAGCACGCCGCGCGCGTCAAGATCGACGAAAAGGGCTGCGAAGCCGCGGCGTTCACGGCCATCACGGCGGAGGCCACCGCTGCCATGCCCGAGGAACTTCCAGTGGTGGAGATGAATCTGAACCGGCCGTTCGCCTTTATGATCACCGGCGTGGACGGTCTGCCGCTCTTCCTCGGCACAGTGAACAGCCTATAAGAGTAAAGCTGGCGCGACGGCAGTAAAAAACAAATGATGCAAAAATGAAAAGGAGAGAAACGATGAAGAAATTATTTGCCTTTTTGCTCGCCTGCGTGTGCGCACTGGCGCTGTTTGGCTGCGCGGGAGCGAATGATGACAAATCGGACGGTGGACCTGAGGATGATACGACGCCGCTGACGGAGACGCAGATCGAAGAATTCAAGGAGATGTTTGCCTCTGAGACCGATGTGATGGATGAAACGACGGGCGAATACCGCTACACGACCTCAACGCCGGTGAGCTGCTTTTTCACCTCGCATTACAACGATCCGCGCGATATCGACCTTGCAGAATTTTTGCGGTACTGTCCGCTCAGCACCACGTTGGGAGACGCGGACGTGGAGGAATTCCACGCTGTACTCGACACGCTGGGAATAGAGGATGCGGAGAGGTTCAAGGTGCCGGATGACTGGGCGGTCCCCGTGCGGCGCATTCCCAAGAGTGACGTTTCCGCGCTTTTGATGCAGTGGGCGGATATCACAGTGGACGATCTGCGCAATCAGGAGGACGCGATATACCTTGCGCAGTATGACGCATTCTATGAGTATACGAGCGATTTCGGCCCCGGATATTTTATTCCGGTGGGCGGCGAGCAGTACGGCGACAGCATCCGGCTGTGGAGCGCGCCGCGCGGCGAGAACGGCGAAGGAACGCACGATGAGTTGACGCTGGAAGTGCGCCCAGACGGGAGCTATCGCATTGAAGCGTTCCGTGAAGTCTGAAGCAAAAGGGGGCCTTCTCTCACGTGAGAGAAGGCCCCCTTTTGATCCCCCAAGAGAACGGCAGGGGCGTTTCGATCTCGCCCCTGCACCCCTAACGACCAAAAGG
>ERZ773195.2628-NODE-2628-length-11038-cov-5.833925_pt1 | contig 11038 bp, 9 predicted proteins | sample MGYA00580530_ERZ773195 | MGnify/ENA primary metagenome ERZ773195 (study PRJEB29015, sample SAMEA2737751) | human gut metagenome | biome: human gut; feature: human-associated habitat; material: faeces | place: China | collected 2012 ...
CAAAGGCCACCCTGCGCCATCGGCGCAGGGTGGCCTTTATCTGTCGGGGAGGGATCAGTCCTTGTGTTCGGCGGGCTTGCAGCGGAAGGTGTAGCAGCCCTCGGCGCAGCGGACGCCCTGAGCGTCCTCCACCCAGACCTGCATCACCACGATCTGCTGCCCCATGCGGACGCTCTCCGCCCGGCAGCGCAGCAGTCCCGGCTGGGCCGGGGCCAGATAATGCAGGTCGTAGTTCACCGTCCGGCAGGTGCTGCCACGGCTGCAGGCCGCCGTTCCCGCCACATGATCCATCATGGCAGCGTAGACCCCGCCGTGGACGATGCCCAGCGGGTTCAGCATCCCGTCGCCTGCTGTCAGCTCCCCCTCGGCCCAGCCGTCACCAATGCCGGTGACGTGGAGTCCCAGCCCGTGGGTGAAGGTGCCGGGGCGGTTGGCAAGTTCCATGACGTCCTGCCAGATCTGTTCCTGTTGTGTCATATGATGCTCCTTTTCCGGGAAAGAAACCGACTCCCTGCCCACAGGCAGGGAGCCGATGCTCTTACGAAAATGCTTACAGATAGTTCCGCATACCCTCGGTGGCCAGAGATTCGTCCGCCGTGATGGTCACGGTGAACTTGACGCTGTTCTTCTCACTGAAGCGCTCCAGCCAGTTCAGGAACTTCTCCACCGCCATCAGGTCGCTGGTGCCGGCGATCTTGCACAGGTTGTCCACGAAAACGTGGGAAATATCGTAATTGCCCGCATACAGACCGCTGATAAAGCCACGCAGGCACTCAAAAGAATCCACGGAATATTCGCTGGCGTTCACCAGACGAACGTTATAGCTGATGTTATAGGTCATGTCGGCGCTGGGTTCCATGCAGACGACGCTGCCGTTCTCCGCCTCCACAGCGTTGTGGATCAGGTCGATGAGCTGCTTGGTCTTACCGGCCCCGTTTGCGCCCATGATCAATCTAACCATAAGTATCACTCCTCTTGATAAGATCGGGATGGTTATTCCCTGTCATTAAGATACCATATTGCCGACCAAATGGCAATGGAAAAAACGCTATTTTACAGATTTGTAGAAATGGTGTAAAGAGGCGGTCAAGCTCTGTGCAGTTTTTCCGCCAGTTCCTGCCGCAGGGCCTCGTAGCCGGGCTTTCCCAGCAGGGCAAACATATTCTTCTTATACGCCTCCACCCCCGGCTGGTCGAAGGGGTTCACGTCCAGCAGGTAGCCGGACAGGCCGCAGGCGTACTCGAAGAAGTAGATGAGCTCACCCAGCGTGAAGGCATTGATCTGGCCGGTGCGGAGGATGATGTTGGGGACGCCGCCCTCCACATGGGCCAGCAGTGTGCCGTCCATGGCCTGCGTGCGGATGAAATCCACGTCCTTCCCGGCCAGAAAGTTCAGGCCGTCGCCGTCGGTCTCATCCAGCGGCACTACCTGAGGCCGGTGGGAAGCACCGAAGCGCACCACCGTCTCGAACAGGGAACGCTCCCCCTGCTGGATGTACTGACCCATGGAGTGCAGGTCCGCCGTGAACTCCACACTGGCGGGGAAGAGGCCCTTGTGCTCCTTGCCCTCGGACTCGCCGTACAGCTGCTTCCACCACTCCGCCATGAACCGGAAGCTGGGCTCGTAGGCCGCCAGCACCTCGATCTTCTTGCCGGTGCGGTACAGCTCATACCGGGCGGCGGCATACTGCCAGGCGGGGTTTTCCGCCATGTCCGTCTTGGCGCAGACCTCCATCATAGTCTCGGCACCCTCCATCAGACGGCAGATATCCACCCCCGCCACGGCGATGGGCAGCAGGCCCACAGCGGTGAGGACACTGTACCGGCCGCCGATGTCGTCAGGCACCACGAAGGTCTCGTAGCCCGCTTGATCCGCCAGAGCCTTCAGCGCCCCCTTGCGGCGGTCGGTGGTGGCGTAGATGCGCCGGGCCGCCTCCTCTGGGCCGTACCGCTCCTCCAGCAGCTTCCGGAAGAAACGGAAGGCCACCGCAGGCTCCGTGGTGGTGCCGGACTTGGAGATGACGTTGACGGAGAAGTCCACCCCCTCCAGCAGGTCCATAAGCTCCGCCATCTGGTCGGAGGACAGGCCGTTGCCGGTGAAGTAGATGTTGGGGGTGTCCTTCTTTTTCAGGTTATAGTTGGGGGAGCACAGGCACTCGATGACGCCCCGTGCGCCCAGATAGGAGCCGCCGATGCCGATGACCACCAGCGCCTGAGAGTCCTGCTGAATTTTTCGGGCCGCCGCCTGAATGCGGGCGAACTCCTCCCGGTCATACTGCCGGGGCAGCTGCACCCAGCCGGTGAACTCGCCGCCTGCGCCGTCACCGTGCTGCAAATGGCTGTGGGCCAGCCGCAGCTGGGCGGCACGGGCCTCCTCGTAGGGCAGCGGGATAAACTGCCGGATATGGGACAGATCCATCTGTATCATATCAGATGCCTCCTCTGTACAATTTGGTTTATCATACAACGTTTTCCCGTGGAATACAAGAGGAAACCTACCCAAAAGCGGCTTTCAGCCGGCAAAAAATGCCGCCGACAGCATCCGGCGCAGCATGGTACCGAAGGTGAGACGCTCCACGCTCTGCGCCGCCCGGATGGGGATGGACTGCACCGTCTCGCCGGCGGCATCCGTCACTGTCAGAGTCCCCAGTTCCTGTCCGGTGGACACCGGGGCCTCCACCTGTTCCGCCAGTGTGACGGACTGGGACAGACCCCCGGCCTGACTTTTCTGCACCAGCGCCACCGCCTCCTGCGGGTCGATGCAGGGCTGCACCGTCTCCGTCTCCCCCAGCACCACCGGGATGGCGGGGAAAGGTTCCTCCGGCGCCGTGTGCAGCAGGGCGTAGGTGGAGAAGCCGTAGTTCAGCAGGGCCTTGGCATCCTCGAACCGCTGCTGGCCGGTGGGGGACTTCAGCACCACGGCGATGAGCTCCATGCCTTCCCGCTCCGCCGTGGCGGACAGGCAGTATTTGGCGCTGTCGGTGGAGCCGGTTTTCAGACCCGTGGCCCCGTCGTAGAACCGGATCAGCTTATTGGTGTTGGCCAGCTGGAAGGTGCCGTCCCGCAGGGTATCCATCCAGATGGTGGTGTAGCGGCGGATGTCCGGGTGCTTTTCTATGAGCTCCCGGCTCATGAGGGCGATGTCCCATGCACTGGTGACGTGGCCCTCCGCCGGAAGGCCGGTGCAGTTGACGAAGTGGGTGTCCGTCATGCCCAGCTCCTTGGCCCGTGTGTTCATCTGCTCCACAAACAGCTCCGTCACCCCGGCCACGCACTCCGCCAGCGCCACGGCGGCGTCGTTGCCGCTGGCCACGCACACCGCCTTCAAAAGATCGTCTACGGTGATCTGCTCACCCTCCGACAGGTAGACGTGGCTGCCGCCCATAGAGGCGGCGTAGGCGCTGACCGTCACCACGTCGTCGTAGTGGAGGCTGCCCTTTTCGATGGCCTCCATGGTCAAAAGCAGCGTCATCACCTTGGTGACGCTGGCCGGCTCCAGCGCCTCGTGCTCATTTTGGGCGTACAGCACCTGTCCCGTCTCTTTCTCCATCAGCAGCGCCGCCTCCGCCCGTATCGGCAGCTCCACCGCTCCGGCCTGTGTCGGCGTCAGCGCCAGCACCAGCAGGAGCGCCGCCCATAAGCCCGCCATCCGTCTCATATGCAGCCCTCCGTTCCGTTTTGTTTCCAGCATATGCGGCGGTGAAATTTTCATGCCGCCGTCGACAAAATTTCCGGTTGCAAAGCCGGGGGATATCTGCTATAATGAGCAGGTATTCAAAATGCAGGGTTAGTACATCGGTAGTACATCGGCTTCCCAAGCCGAGGAGGCGGGTTCGATTCCCGTACCCTGCTCCAAAAAAGGACTTCAAGAGAAATCTTGAAGTCCTTTTCCTTTTGGATGCAAACCGTTGTGCCACAAGGCTTTGCGGGATTTGCACTATGGGAATTGCTGCGACATTTTCATAAAAATTTTATAAGGGTTGCATACACAAGGGCAACAAACTACTGCCTGACACAGTAATATAAGAGGCTTTTCATGGATGGCCTAATCTGTTATAGTAGAAAGGAAGAAGTTTGTGCGTAGCTTGAAGTATAAATATTGGAAATCCGTCATCGATCTCCGAAGATGTATGGAATGCAAAAAGCATCAAGGGAAAATTTACTTGCTCTATGATATTATTCCAGAAGAACCACCGCTCCATCCTAATTGTCGCTGCTCTGTTCAACGCTTAGAGGCAAAAACGGCTGGCACAGCGACAAAGATTGGCCTGCGGGGGCCGATTGGTGGCTAAAAACTTTTCGTCAGCTACCTGGATACTATATAACTGAGGACGAAGCTACCAAGTTAGGATGGATTCCGATTTTAGCAAATCTTGCCAGTGTTGCACCTGGTAAGATGCTGACAAAGGGCGTTTACAAAAACAGAGACAAGCGGCTCCCCGATGCACTTGGACGAATATGGTACGAGGCTGACATCCATTACTCTTTTGGTTACCGAGGCGGTGAACGAATTCTCTACTCCAACGATGGATTGATTTTTGTTACTTACGACCATTACGCCACATTTGTCGAGATTGTTTGACAGAAAGGAGCTTTGTTATGAATCGCAACGCATATACGCCCATTACAGCTGACCCCGTTTTACTGCGCCTGAACAGCTGCAGGGACTGGGGCACATTACATCAGCGTATCCGCAAGGCATTTGGATTTCCCGACTATTACGGGGAAAACTGGGATGCCATGTGGGATTGCCTGACGGATGTGTTTTTGCAGCCGGTGCAAAGGCACATTGTGGTGGAGGGCTTTGACGCCATGCCGCAGGGGCTGCGGGCGTACGCCGCTCCGATGCAGGAGATTTTCAGTGACCTTCAGGAGAAATACCCTTGGGTCTCGGTCACATACCGCTGATCGCAGGGACAGCAAAAGCTATGGGCAGCCAGAGGGAGGAAGGACACCCCGCAAGGGTGTCCTTCCTGCTGCTATGCCCTGATAGCGTGCGCTGTCGAAGGACAGCACACGTTTTTCACCGGATATTGTACTTTTTCATCTTATAGGCGAGGTTCTGCTTGCTGACCTGCAGCTCCGCCGCCGTTTTGGTGAGGCTGCCGCCGTTGCGGCGGTAGGCGTCCTCGATGAGGAGGACCTCGTACCGAGCCAGCATCTCGTGGAGGGGCAGGCCTCGGACGTCCTCGGCGTGCATGGTGTCCACCGCCAGCCGGGAGAGGATGTAGTTGGGGATATCGTTGCGGGTGAGGATGGCGGTGTGATTGTTGTGGAAGGCGGATTCGATGACGTTTTTCAGCTCCCGGACGTTGCCGGGCCAGTTATAGACCAGAAAGATATCCTGTACCTCGCTGCTGTATGCCATGATCTGCTTGTGGAATTTCTTGTTGTAGTGCTTGCGGAAATATTCCATCAGCAGGGGGATATCCCCCTTCCGCCGGTACAGCTCCGGGATATCGTACCGCAGCACACACAGGCGGTAGAAGATATCCTCCCGGATCTTATTCCGCTCTACGCAGCCCTCCGGGTCCTCGTTGACGGCGGCGATGATCCGCACGTTCACCTGCTTTTCCTCTTTGGCACCGATGCGGCGGATGCAGTTGTCCTCCAGCACCCGCAGCAGCTTGGCCTGCGCCGTCAGCTCCATGGAGTTGATCTCGTCGAGGAACAGAGTGCCGCCGTCGGCCAGCTCAAACAGGCCCGGCGTATCCTTGGCCCCGGTGTAGCTGCCCTTGGTGGTGCCGAAGAGGATGCTCTCCAGCAGGGTGCTGGGGATGGAGGCGCAGTTCTGCTTGATGAAGGGGGCATCCTTGCGGCGGCTGGTTTTCTGGATGGCGTTGACGATGAGCTCCTTGCCAGTGCCGGTCTTGCCGTAGACCAGCACATGGGCATCGCTGTCGGCGGTCTGCAAGATCTTCTCCTTGATGCGGATCATCTCGCCATCCTGCGTGACGATGTCCTCCAGCGACTGGTCGGAGGTGTTGTAGGTTTTGGTGAGGGCGCTGATGAGGCTGATGTCGAAGCTTAGCCGCCGCTCGGTGACGTGGGCATCCTTGTAGATGACCATGTCGATAACGCCCACCACTTCGCCGTGCTCCTTAATGGGGACGGCGCTGCAGTTGGCCTCCATGGCGTCCCCCTTGTAGTTGATATAGGTCTGCTCGTAGTTGATGAAGCTCTCTCCTGTTTTCAGCGCCCGGCAGATGTAGCTGTCCTCCCGCTTCAGGGTGGGATAAATTTCAAAGAGACTGCGGTTCAGAGGCTCGTCCTGCCGCAGGTTTACCAGATCGGGATAGGCGGTGTAGTAGTGGCGGATGATGCAGTTTTTGTCCACCACCATCAGGCCGTCCACATAGTCCACCAGACGGAGCATTTGTTCAAAGTTCTTGTTCATAGTTCATACCTCCTGAGAAAAAGAATGGGGAAGGGGCGAGACAAAAAATCTTGACACGGCGCAGAGCAAGGGCGGAAGTGAAAGGCGGCTGCACTGCCGGATCGGGTGACTGTTTGGCGAAAACGCCGAGTTTTCCGGGAAAATCTTGTGAAAACCGCTGGACGAGGAGCGAAACTTGCGGAATAACCGTGGAAGCTGTCATGCTGGCACGGGAGTTGCTATTTATCTTGGCATCAACTAAATATGCGAGGAGATACCATGAGCGATCATAAAATCAAGAATAAAGAGAGCCTGCTGTCCCACGGCGACGCCGGGGCCAAGGCGCAGGTGCTGGAGCTGACGGAGCGGGTGCTGCAACGGCTGGATGCCCGGAAGCGACTCCACGAGATGATGCATCGGGAGGGCAGCGAGCTGGTCATCGGAAGCCGCCGCCACGATCTGAGCCGGTACCGTCATGTGTACGCCTTTTCCTCCGGCAAGGCGGGCAATCACATGGCACGGGCCTTCGAGGATCTGCTGGGGGAGTATCTGACGCTGGGCGTCACCATCATCAAGCTTCGGGATGAGGAGGACGTCTATCGAAAGACGGAGGTCTATGTGGGCGGGCATCCCCTGCCCAATGAGGAGGGCATCCGGGGCTGCCAGCGGATGATCGACATCGCAGAGCAGATGGGGCCGGACGACCTGTTGCTGCTGGGCCTTACCGGCGGGTGCTCAGCGCTGATGGGCTACCCGGTGGAGGGAACCACACTGGAGGATCTGCAGGAGGCCACGGATGTGATGCTGAAAGCCGGGATGTGGGTCATGGACATCAACGACATCCGGGGGCATCTGTCCCGCATGAGCCGGGGACGGCTGGGGCAGCACATCCACGGGGCCAAGATCCTCTGCTTTGAGATCTGGGACGCCGTGGGGCTGGATGATATCACCGATTACACGGAGCCGGTACCCATTATGGGAACCCCTGTGGGCTACGACACCGTGACCTTCGAGGACATCGGTGCCATCCTCCGCAAATACCACATCGAGGACAAGCTGCCCCGCAATGTGGCCCGGTATCTGCTGGACTATGACCCGGCGCAGGAAACGCCCCAGGCCATGACCAACGATGTGGATTACTATATCGTCAACACCCTGCCGGACTCCTGCCAGGCGGCGCTGGAGGCGGCGGAGGAGATGGGAATACCCGCCCATGTGCTGACCACCTACGCCGAGGGGGAGAGCCGGGACTACGGCACCTTTATGGCCTCGCTGGCCCATGAGGTGGTGAAGAACGAACGGCCCTTCCGGGCGCCCTGCTTCCTGTTCTCCGCCGGGGAGACGACCACCGCCATTCCTGACAGCAGCCTTATCCGGGGCCATGGCGGCCCGTCACAGGAAATGACGGCGGCCTTTGCCGTGGCAGCGGAGGGGTTGAAGAATGTGTGCCTGCTGTCCATGGACAGCGAGGGTACCGACGGCACCACCCCGGTGGCAGGCGGCCTGACCGACGGCACCACCGGGACTGCTGCCGCAGAGCGGGGCATCGACCTGCGGAAGGCGCTGCGGGAGCACGCCGCCTATGAGGCGCTGGAGCCGCTGGGGGATACGGTGCTCACCGGGAACACGGGAACCAATTTGTGCGATTTTAATGTGCTGTACATCGGTACACAGGAGTAAGGAGGAACTATTATGAAAATTCAGGATTTGCGGGCCAGAGAGATCATCGACTGCAAGGGAAAGCCCCTGCTGGAGGTGGATATCATCACCGAGGATGGCACCATGGGCCGGGCAGCGTCCCCCTCCGGTATCTCCGCCGGGGAACACGAGGCTATGGTGCTGCGGGACGGCGACCGGAGCCGTTATGACGGCAACGGCGTCCGCAAGGCCGTGGAGATGGCGGAGAAGGTGGTCCTGCCTGCCATCCAGGGCATGGACGTGCTGGACCAGCAGGCGCTGGACCGCCGTCTCATGGAGCTGGACGGCACCCCCAACAAGTCCCGCCTGGGGGGCAATGTCACGTACAGCACGTCGCTGGCGGTCATGCGGGCCGGATGCCAGCTGCGCCATGTGTCCCAGTACCGCTATCTGAACCCCGGTGACATTCGCACCATCCCCCTGCCCACCTCGGATATGTTCGCCGGAGGCAGCTATGAGGACGACACCATGCCGGTGCAGGAGACCACCATTGTTCCCTATAAGGCATCCTCCATCGCTGAGGCTACGGAGATCCTCTGCAAGGTCTATAAGAAGCTGCCGGAGGTCATCCGGGAGTTTCAGGGGGGGCGCCGCCCGGAGATCGGCGCCATGTCGGAGTATATGGCCCCCAGCACCGATTTCATGGACTGTCTGGATATCCTCTATGAGACGGCCAAGCGCTGCCGCTGCGAGGAGAAGATCGCCTTCCATATGGACTGCGCTTTCAGCGAGATCTACGACGCCAAGCGGGGAACCTATCACTACTGCGGCCGGGAGGTGGATCTGGACGAGATCATCGGCATCCTGAAGCAGGCCACAGAGAAGTATAACTTCCTCTACATCGAGGATCCGGTGGACGAAAACGACTGGGAGGGCTGGGTGAAGGCCGCCAAGGCGCTGGATCGCACCACCCTCTGCGGCGACGACCTCACCGTCACCAACATCGACTATCTTCGCAAGGCGCTGGACATGGGGGCCTGCGGGGCCTTCGTCTTTAAGCCCAATCAGGTGGGGACCGTTACGGAGGCCATGGAGGCCCAGCGGTATGCCGTGGATCACGGAATGTTCTCCATCCCCTCCATCCGGGCAGGCGGCGTCAGCGACGACCCTGTGGCGGACATGGGCATCGCCGGCGGAGCGGCGGCGGTGAAGCTGGGCCCGCCCAAATTCGGTCACGCCATTCACATCGTCAACTCTCTGCTGCGGGCGGAGACGGAGCTGCCGGCAGCCAAGCCCTTCGACTTCTCGCCCTTCGTGAAGTTCTGAGGTACTCACTCTATTGTAAGAGATACTAAGGGAAAATACAAGATTTTTTACAAAATAGTTAATGAAATCGGATGCGGCGTAAAAATATTTTTACCAATTTGCTCTCTACACCCCCTCAAGTAGGAGACCGCAGCGGACGCAGAACACGGCGGCGCTGCGGTCTCCTTGCGAAAAAACGGCTTGCGCCGGGGCGGTGGATGCACTATAATAAACTATGATAATATGATAACAAAAAAATCCCGTGCAGGGAAATCGGGGAGGGAAGCACAGTGGAACTGGAGCTGAGGCAGGAGCAACAGCTGTCCATGCGGCAGCTGCATAGTCTGCGGCTGCTGCAAATGGGGCGGCTGGAGATACGGGAGTATCTGGAGACCGTGGCGCAGGAAAACCCCACGGTGGAGCTGGAGCTGCCCCACGAGGAGGAGCCTCTGACCCGGCAGGCCGAGCGCTGGCTGGACCGCTGGCGCTGGCTGGAGGATAACGACCGCCAGAACAGCTACTATGAGCGGCCCAATCAGGAGGAAGAGGACTCCCCCATGAACCGCATCGGCACCGACGGCGGTTTGGCGGAGACGCTGGAGAGCTTCCTGTGCCGCCAGATCGCCGGGCTGGAGGTGCCGGAGAGGCAGCGGCAGCTGCTTTACTATCTGGTGGGCTGTCTGGAGGACAGCGGGTACCTCACCGTGCCGACGGAGGAGCTGGCCGCCGGGGCTGGTGTGCCGGAGGAGGAGCTGCGCCGCGGCATCGCACGGCTGCAGACGCTGGAGCCGGCGGGGGTGGGGGCTGCGGATCTGAGCCAGTGCCTGTACCTGCAGCTGCAGCGCATCGGAGATGACGGCCCCGCTACCCAGATCGTACTGCACCATCTGGAGGCGCTGGCCAAGAACCGCTATCACCAGATCGCACAGGCCTTGCATATCTCGCAGGAGGAGGTGCGGCAGGCCCAGCAGCGCATCCGGCAGCTGGATCCCCGGCCGGGGCGGCAGTTCAGCCCGCCGGAGCCGGCCCCCATGGTGTACCCGGATGTGTTCGTGGTGGAGCAGGAGGGGGAGTTCGTCTGCGATGACCACCGGCGTCCGGCCCCCATGCTGCACCTGAACCGGTATTATCAGGATCTGTACCGCCAGACGGATGATCCGGAGGTCAAAAAGTATCTGGCGGAGAAGCTGGTGCAGGCGGAGAACGTGTTGTTTGCCCTGCGGCAGCGGGAGAGCACCATGCTGCGCTGCGCCCGGTTCGTGGCGGCGGGGCAGCAGGCATTTTTCCGAGACGGCCCCCGTGCCCTGCGGCCCATGTACATGACGGAGGCGGCGCAGGCACTGGACGTGCATCTGTCCACCGTCAGCCGTGCAGTGAAGGACAAGTATCTCCAGTGCCGGCAGGGGGTGTTTCCTTTGAACTACTTTTTCTCTGCCCCGGCCCCAGACGGCAGCGATGTCAGCCGCCGGGCGGTGCTGCTGCAGCTGCGGGAGCTGATCGACGGGGAGGATAAGGCCCACCCCCTGTCGGATGAAAAGCTGCGGTGTCTGCTGGAGCAGAAGGGCTGCGTCCTGTCCCGGCGCACCGTGGCCAAGTACCGAGAGGAGCTGGGCATCCCCGGCACGGCGGGCCGCCGGGCGTAACAGCATAAGCTTATTTTTTCAAGCAGCAGCGGGGAGCCGAATGGCTCCCCGCTGCTGCTTTCACCTGTGGGAGTGGG